>Ga0209281_1000136_pt1 | contig 182153 bp, 156 predicted proteins | sample MedtruBG_FD_187514 | JGI IMG/M metagenome (GOLD analysis project Ga0209281, IMG submission 187514) | Root nodule microbial communities of legume samples collected from California, USA - Medicago truncatula BG (SPAdes) (version 2) | ecosystem: Host-associated > Plants > Roots > Nodule | place... | reverse complement strand
CAGGTGATGCAATACGGCGAAAGCGACCTGGCCTTCATCGCCCGGTTGCTGGCCGAAGTCGGCATCTGGTACCGCTTCACCAGCGACGAACGCCTGAGTATCGACGTCGTCGAATTCCACGACTCCCCGCGCGCCTACCAGTTCGACGTCGAACTGCCGCTGCGGCCGCTCTCCGGGCTGAGCAGCGACCAGGACAGCGTCTGGGCCCTGCAGTCGGAACACCAGGTGGTGGAACAGCACGTGAACATCCGCGCCTACCACCACCGTGACGCCCGCGCGCACCTCGACGGCGACATCGACCAGACGCGCGGCGCCAAGGGCACCTACGGCGAGGCCTATCACTACGCCGAACCCTACACCGCGCTCGGCGACCGCCATGCCTTCCCCGAAGACGTGCAGTGCGAAAGCGGCTACTTCTATGCGCGCCTGCGCCACGAGCGTTACCTCAACCGCCGCACTCGCCTGCGCGGCATGAGCAGCAGCGCCTGCCTGGCGCCGGGCCAGGTGCTGGAAGTCACCGACGGCGCGCCCCAGGCCTTCGCGCCGCGGGCGGTGATCATCGGGCTTCAGGCCAGCGCCACCCGCGACCGCAGCTTCGAGTGCAGCTTCCAGGCCATCCCCTATGCGCAGACGGTGTGCTTTCGCCCAGACGTACCGCCCAAACCCTTGATCGCCGGCACCGTGCCGGCCCGGGTGACCAGCGCGCAGGCCCACAACCCCTACGCCGATACCGACGCCGAAGGCCGCTACCGGGTGCAATTCCTGTTCGACCGCGACACTTGGGACGCCGGTCGCGAAAGCACCTGGCTGCGCCTGGCCCGGGCATACGCCGGCGACACCCACGGCCTGCACCTGCCGCTGATCGCCGGCACCGAAGTGGCGGTGGCCTTCGAACAGGGCGACCCGGACCGGCCCTACATCGCCCACGCCCTGCACGACAGCCAGCACCCCGACCACGTCACCATGTACAACGAAAAGCGCAACGTGCTGCGCACCCCGGCCAACAACAAACTGCGGCTGGACGATACCCGCGGGCAGGAGCACATCAAGCTCAGCACCGAACACAGCGGCAAGAGTCAGCTCAACCTTGGGCACGTGGTGGATGCCGAGCGGCAAAAACGGGGTGAAGGGTTTGAGTTGCGCACCGATGCCTGGGGCGCGATTCGCGCGGGCAAGGGGTTGTTTATCAGCTCCGATGAACAGAGCAAAGCCCAAGGGCAGGTGCTGGAGATGGGGGCCGCATCCAGCCTGATCGAGGGGGCGAAAGGGCAGATAGCCTACTGGCAAGATATCGCCCTGGCCCACCACAGCCGCCAGCCCACTCTCGACGGCTTGCAGCAGTTGCAAAGCGCCGCGAAAGACCTGGCCGACGCGGCCATCTTGCTCAGCGCACCCAAGGGCATCGGTGCGGTGACGCCGGCCAGCCTGCTTCTGAAAAGTGGCGACGCGCTCCACCTGCAAAGTGACGACGACATCAATCTGGCCGCCGTCCAGCGTCTTTTAGCCCACGCCATTCAAGGCATCTCCCTGTTGGCCCAGCAGGGAGGCCTGCGCGTGGTCTCCGGCAAGGGGCCGCTGGAAATCGAGTCCCACGACGATCTACTGAATCTGATTGCCCAGCTGGACGTCACGATGCAGTCGGTGCAGGGGCATCTGCTGTTCACGGCCAAAAAAGGCATCACGCTGGCCAGTGGAGAAAATTTCATCCGCATCGATCCGAACGACGGCATCACTCAGGAAAGCTCCAGCAAGCTGACGTCTCGGGGGCAGCATATCTGGGAGGGGCCTGGCGGCCAGAGTTTTCCGTTGATGGTGTTGCCGAAGTCGGTGTGTGAAGAGTGCCTGAAAATTGCTCAAGCCGAGGCGGCGGGCGCAGTGATGCGCACGACCGGTGGGGGACGATAAATGCAAGAAACTTATGAACAGTGGCTCGACCAGTTGGAAGGCTTGTGCCGTGCAGCGGACCTCGATCATGTTGATTTAATCGTCGACCAAGCGGGCTCCGATGTTTCCCTGCTACCAGCACTCGAAGCCATCGAGCCAGCCATTCCCTGGTTTTCATTTTTCAGCACAACGCCGGAGGAGACGTTGTTGCCTCAGGCGCCGATCCTGATGCGCATCAGTCTGGACGATTGGCACCACAAAGCCTGGCTGGAAGAAATCATCGAGCAGATGGGGCACATGCCGAGACTCATGTTGTTGATTTCCCCCATCCCGTTCGATGTTCTGACCAAGACCCTGCAAGGACTTTCACAGCTTGAATGGGGAGGAGAGTCTGGCTTGCTGCGTTTCTACGATCCGCGTGTGCTACCGCAATTGTTGGCAAGCGTCCTGGATCCGGAACAGAAACAACGGTTTCTGAGCCTGGCGCTGTTCTGGAGTTGGCTGGATCGGGATCAACGGATTGCCTGGCAACCGGGCACCTATGGCTCGGATCAGGTACTTGGAGAAGCAAACACTCCGGTTGAGTTGACGGATGCGCAGTTTGATCGGTTGGGCTGCATCAGTGATGCGCAAAAGTTGCTCGGGTTTGCAGTGAAAGCGTTTTCACAACTATCCAGTGAGGAGTGTTTTTCTCGCTGTTACCACGTTGTGCTTCAAGCAAGTTGCGAAAATTATTTCGGGGGTTTGAATGCTTGTGCGGTGGACAAATTTGCTGTGTTGTCTGGTGCGAGTGGAGAGGGGCAAGAGTGACTAAATTTATAGCGAAATTAATATTGGTGGGGCTGCTTGTCTCATCTCTTATGGGGTGCGGAACAAATGCGGCGCGGATTGAAAACTTGGGTTTTGCCAGCGATGCAGATTATTACAGGGGGGTAGTAACAGATGTTCAGGTACTAACATTTAATGCGGATCTTGCATCCGTGCTTTGTTATATAACAATTATTTGTCCGGTTGTCGTGCTGGCCAGTATTCCAGTCGATCTGGCGGTCGATACGCTGAGCATTCCCCATGACTACGCGCGTGCAGATAGAAAAGAAGAAATGACTGATATCCAGGCGAGAATGGAGCCGAATCATGGGTATATTAAGTTTGACTTTGGTGGTTCAAAAAGCTTCCGAGCTTCTGCGCAATCAATTAGGTATGGGGTGGAGTATAAGAATGGCACTAAAAAAGACCTGAGGTTATATGTTGATGGTGCTCCCCTTGTTGACTCTTCGATGACGGCTTATATACCGGCCTTCAAAGGATACTTGCCTGATTCAATGTGGATGTATTATGGAGAGCGTTATGATGATGTAAAGGTTAGGTTTGTTTTTCCAGATAAGCTTTCTGCGTCTTCTGTCAACAGCTCAAAAGTAAACGATTGGCTGCATTCAAATAACAATACTTTTGTTTTCTATGATGGTAGGCAAGGGGTAGAAGACAAGGAAAGTAAAGTTTCAATTTCGCCAGCTATAAAATATCCGGATGTAAAGTTTTCGGTTGAGCCACGCTGGCGTCCAAGCTCACATACTTATTAAGTGGGCGGATTATCTGTGGTTTAAGGGGTGTCTGTATCTATGCGTAGCCAATGTGTTTGTTGCAGGTATATGTAGGTTTAAGTGAAAAAATTTTCATTCCGGGTGTTTGTCGTACGCGACTTAATAAACAGGGAGCGTTTAATGGGTAACGAGAAAGGGAAGGCTGGGCGGCAATGGGCTGTCGGTAGTTTGCTGTTGTTGCTGGGCGGGTGCTCTCCGGGGACTCCGAAGTATCTGGCCGGGGATTTGAATGGGGTTAATCACACGTCGGCGGCTATTAATTACTTCATGGTGAATGGTTATGGAGGAGGGAATGCCAGTCCTAATGGATACGGGGGTGGAGTGTGTTGTGTGATGTTGCCCAGCCAATGGTCGCCGGGTTTGAAGTTCAAAGTGGAGTGGGAAACCGATCCGAATCCAAACGCAAAAATAAAACGCAAAACATCGGGTTATGGATTCGATCCAGATGCATACGATCAGCATAAAGCCAAGTACCAGCAACACACTGCCATTGTGGAACTTCCGCCTTATGAAGACGAACTGTGTGCGTTGGAAGTGCATTTTCTGCCGTGTCATCAAGTCAAGGTGTCCACTTCCTGTTGGGCTTATCCCTCACCCAATAGTCCGATCAAAGAGCCAATAAAAATGAAGGAGCCTGCCGTATGTCCGAAGTAAAGACCCGTGATGCCGTAGGTAGTGAACGAAAGTTTCCTGCCGCAGGCATTTTTCGTGCGCAGCTTAATAAACAGGGAGGCGTTTAATGAGTAATGAGAAAGGGAAGGTCGGGCGGCAATGGGCTGTCGGTAGTTTGCTGTTGTTACTGGTCGGGTGTTCTCCGGGGACGCCGAAGTTCCTGGCCGGGGATTTGAGCGGGGTTAATCACACGTCGGCGGCGATCAATCATTTTTCCGTAAATGGTTATGGTGGAAGAAACATCTCTCCGTTTGGTTATGGAGGGGGAGTGTGTTGTGTGATGTTGCCCAGCCAATGGTCGCCGGGTTTGAAGTTCAAAGTGGAGTGGGAAACTGATTCTGATCCTTATGCTAAATCCCCTCCATTGGGAACCGATGAGTTTCGGGCCTTTATGGTCAAGCATAAAGCCAAGTACCAGCAACACACTGCGATTGTGGAACTTCCGCCCTATGAAGACGAACTGTGTGCGTTGGAAGTGCACTTTCTACCTTGTCATCAGGTCAAGGTGTCCACTTCCTGCTGGCGCTACCCGTCACCCAACAGTCCGATCAAGGAACCTCTGAACATGCAGGAGCCAGCCGTATGTCCGAAGTAAAGAATCGTGATTCCGTGTATGTCCCGTCCCTGTTTCCCAAGGAAGGGCGGTTGCCCAGCGATCCAGCAGTTGTGAGGGACAATTACGATCGGCAAACGGCCGAAGTGGAGTTGTACCGTCAGCAGTTGAATGCCCAACGCGGGTTTCGCGGCGCTTCCACCTGCGCGCGTGCCCTGCACATCAGCCTGTTTTTCGATGGCACCAACAACAACGAGCCCTACGATACCCGCGAGGCCAAACCGCCCCACCCGACCAATATCGCGCGGCTGTTTCACGCCAGTCTGGATCAACCGGAAAACGGTTATTTTGGTTACTACATCCCCGGCGTGGGCACCCCCTTTCCCGAGATTGGCGAACTGGACTTCAGTATCATGGGTATGGCGTTTGCCAACCGGGGCGAGGACCGGATCAACTGGGGACTGCTGAGAATCGCCGACGCGTTGTCTTTTGCGTTAGATAACAAGAAGGGCTTGGCGCTCCCGGTCGCCCAGACCAAGCTCAAAGCCATGGCCACCACCTGGCCCATGACCGCCTTGGGCAAAAGCAGCCGCCGCCAGGCCATGGTTTCGCTGCTGGAGCCGTTGCGGGTCAAGGTGTCGACGGCGCAACCCACGGTGCTGGCGATCAAGTTGTTCGTTTATGGCTTTTCCCGGGGGGCCGCCGAGGCGCGCACCTTCATCACCTGGTTGAGCGAGTTGTTTGACACGCCGCAAGGCGCCGAGCTTCCAGAACAAAAGCTCCTTGGCCTGCCATTGAGTATCGAATTCCTTGGTTTGCTGGATACCGTGGCCTCGGTGGGCAGCGCCCGTGCCGCGCCCTTCGCCGAAGGGCATATGGACTGGGCCGATGGCACTCAATCACTGCCCGATGTCGGGCGTTTCCCCGAATGGATCAAGGACTGCCGGCACTTCGTCGCCGCCCATGAGAAGCGTCTGTGTTTCCCGTCTCAAGAAAAGGTAGTGAACGAAAGTTGCCTGTCGCAGGCATTTTTCGTGCGCAACTTAATAAACAGGGAGGAGTTTAATGAGTAATGAGAAAGGGAAGGCTGGGCGGCAGTGGGCTGTCGGTAGTTTGCTGTTGTTGCTGACCGGGTGCTCTCCGGGGACGCCAAAATATTTGGGCGGTAATTTGAATGCGGTTAACCATACGTCCGCAGCCATCAATAGTTTTTCGGTAAATGGTTATGGGGGGGGCAATGCCAGTCCTAATGGATACGGGGGGGGAGTGTGTTGTGTGATGTTGCCCAGCCAATGGTCGCCGGATTTGAAGTTCAAAGTGGAGTGGGAAACTGATCCAGCCCCCTATGAAAAAATTAAACGTAAACCCGATGGGTTTAATTTTGATGAATCTGCATTGGCTAAACATGAAGCCAATTACGGAAGACACACTGCCATCGTGGAGCTTCCACCATATGAAGCAGAGAATTTGTGTTCGTTAAAAATTCATTTTTTACCTTGTGATCAGGTTAAAGCTACCACTGCCTGCATGGCTTATGGTCAACCTGCCTATCCGATCAAGGAACCTCTGAACATGCAGGAACCAGCCGTATGTCCGAAATAAAGAATCGTGATTCTGTATATGTCCCGGCCCTATTTCCCAAGGAGCGGCGTTTACCCAGCGATCCTGAAGCGGTAAGGGAGAATTACCAACGGCAAACGGCTGAAGTGGAGTTGTATCGCCAGGAGTTAAATGCCCAGCGCGGATTTCGTGGGGCTTCCACGTGCGCGCGCGCGTTGCACATCAGCTTGTTTTTCGATGGCACTAATAACAACGAGCACAACGACACTCGTGTGGCCGAGCCGCCACACCCGACCAATATTGCACGGCTTTTTCACGCCAGCATTCTTCAGCCGGAAAGCGGTTATTTCCGCTATTACATTCCTGGCGTGGGCACCCCCTTTCCCGAGATTGGCGAACTGGATTTCAGTACCATGGGTATGGCGTTCGCCAACCGGGGCGAGGACCGGATCAATTGGGGATTGCTTCAGATCGCAAACGCGTTGTCCGTTGCACTGACTAAAGATGATTTATCGCTGACCACGATGCAGACCAAGCTCAAAGCCATGGCCACCACCTGGCCCATGACCGCATTGGGCAAAAGCAGCCGCCGCCAGGCCATGGCTTCGCTGCTGGAGCCGTTGCGGGCCAAGGTCGCGACGGCGCAACCCAAAGTGCTGGCGATCAAATTGTTCGTCTATGGCTTTTCTCGCGGCGCCGCCGAGGCGCGTACTTTCGTCACCTGGTTGAGCGAGCTGTTCGATACCCCGCAAGGCGTCGAACTCCCGGAGCAAAAGCTGTTGGGCCTGCCGTTGAGCATCGAATTCCTCGGCCTGCTGGACACTGTGGCCTCGGTGGGCAGCGCCCGTGCCGCGCCCTTTGCCGAAGGGCATATGGACTGGGCTGATGGCACACAGTCACTGCCGGATGTCGCGCGTTTCCCTGAGTGGATCAAGGACTGCCGGCACTTCGTCGCCGCCCACGAGCAGCGGTTGTGTTTCCCGCTGGACTCGATCCGTTATGCCGACGGCCGTTACCCGCCCTATGCCACTGAAGTGGTTTACCCCGGCATGCATTCGGACGTTGGCGGTGGATACCCACCTGGGGATCAGGGCAAGGCCCGCGGTGGGGCGGGCGAGTTGTTGTCGCAGATTGTTCTGCATGACTTGTATGCAGCGGCCTTCTCGGCGGGCGCGCCATTGACTGTGTCCGAAGCAATAGTCCCGGATGACCTTCGACAAATTCAACCGACACGAGCCATGTCGACGGCAACCGAAAAAGAATTTGCACTGGACGATTCGCTCATCAACCGCTTCAACGCCTGGCGCACCACCCTGGGCTTGGCCGAAGACCCTGCCTCAACTCCAACCACCAGCGAACCCCTACGCCTTGGCCACAACCTGGAAGACACCATGGCCGCGCAACTGGCCTGGCTCACTGGTTGGCGAATCGAGCGATTCGCCCGGGGCAGTTATGCCAATCAGCCTTTTTACGGCCAGGCCGTGCAAACCAACGCGACCCTGCAAGCCGAGCAGAAAGCCCAGCGTCAGATGGATACGAAGAAGGCCAAAGGGGCCCGCGCGGGCGTTCGAGGCCAACCCGTCGAAACGCAAAATCTGGCCGCCCTTGCCGGCCCACCGCCTTACGAACCAGTGCTGGACCAGCAGCAAATCCGCGAGGCCGCCGTCGAGTTCGAACACGACTATCAGCAGTGGCGCCGAGATCAGACCAGCTTTGGGGGATTGGTATTCGATGGCGTGCTGAGGGACACGGTGTATCTGCTCAGCGAGGATGACGAGCAGCGCGAGTACGCGCAGATCAAGGCGGCCGGAGAGTTGCGCGCCAAGGAACTGTTCATCGAACGTAGGGACAATCGGTTTGAAGTGAGTGACTCAGCGTCGATCGCTGCGGTAGTCGCCATGTTCGACGATCAGGTACACGACTCCCGCGCCTGGTTCCTGCATGACTTCATGAATTCGCGGGAGATGTTTGGTGATTACTTCCGTTATCGCGCGGTGTATTTCGGCGATGAATCCAACAAGCGCTGGACGCCGGTCGTGGTGGCGGGACGCGTGGTGGGCATTGCCCTGGTGTTGGGCGGGGCGTACAGCATTCGTCGTTACGGCGGCAAAGCCTTTGCCGGGACGATGGTCGCGGCATCAGTGGGTTATCAGGTGATCAACGCCGCCACGGGCGAAGTGGAACCCTTCCTGCCGGGCGCGGAGCAGATCCTGAAATCGACGTTGGCCATCGGCCAGGTCGTGGCGCAGCAAAAGCAGGCCATTGTCAAAGCCGAAGACGCGCTGCGCATGGAGAACATGCTCGACTACCTGACCCGCAGTGGCGGGTTGGTCGAGCGGGTGAAGGAGGTGGTGTCTTGATGCCCTTGGTGCGTAGGGGCGATCCGCTGCGCCCTTATGGCGGCGAGGTGCTGGAAGGTCACTTCGAAGCCTTCGGCATGCCGGTGGCTTGCATGGGTGACAAGGTGCGCTGCGACAAACACGGCACGACGCGTATCAGCGAGGGCGCCTCGGGGTTCACCATGGAAGGCAAATTGTTGGCGCTGGATGGCTACCGCTGTGACTGTGGTTGCCGGTTGGTCAGCACCCTGGCGGTTTCCTCCATGGGGGTGGTGCCATGAATCGGCCGCCGGAGTACCCCGAGGTAGTGGCGCCAAGTGTTCCACAGTGGCGGTGCTGGTGGCTGGTTTTACTGTGGCTATGGGGCCTGCAGGCGGCCGCCTTGCTCACGCTGTGGCCTGAGGATCAGCCACGGCTGGAGCTGTGGTTATGGAGTGCCGTGCTGCCGTTGTGTTGGGCGTTGGCATTGGCCCTGCGCGTGTTGGCATGGCAAATCGGCCTGTTTGGCAACGGCGTGTATCACCGTAGCGTGGACGCCGCGGTTCAGCGCTGGTGGCGGCGCCGCAGTCTGGGTTTGCCGGTGCAGCAGGTGTGGTTGATTGGTCCAGCGGGCGATGTCCAGGACAATTACCAAGGGTTGATGGCAGGCACCTCTTTGCCGAAGCCATCGAAACTGCGGGAGGCCTCACAGGTACGGTTTTGTTGCCCGCTTTCGCTGACCAAGACCACCCTGCGCGCACCGGCCCTGGCTCGGTATCTGGCTCGGATGACCCTTGAACTCCCGGAATTGAAAGAACGTTGGCCGGCATTGCGAGGTGTTGTCTGGATGGGGGATGAGAGCAGCCAGACCGCCTTCACAACGGCACTGGGCAAGGGGGGAGTGGTGCTGCCCGAAGCACGCTTGCCTTTGGACGATCTGACCGATCTGGACGCTCTGATCGATGCCTTTTTCCACGATTGTCGTGACAAGGATGATTGGGTGCTGTGCGCTGGCGTGATCTCGGTCGAAAGTGCTGAAGGCACAGAACTGCCCGGCGAGGCGGGCTTTCTCTGGCTGGTGAGTTCGCAGGGGCGCCAGGTGTTGCACCGGGGAGAGTACTTGAATGAGACGCACCAGACAGCTGTAGGCCTCTGTACACAAATGCAGCGATATGCCGGGATCGACTCGGCCCCCCCCAACCTGCCTTGCAATGGATAAGGAAAGCCAGGAAGCCTTCGTGGAAGGCGGGTGGTCGGCTGGCGAACATCAATTGGCAAGACACTGGGGGGGACTGGCGCATATCGCACCATTCATTGGTATGTCCCTGGCGCTGTTACAGGCGGGGAAGGCCGGACAACCTTGCGGTTGGCTGAGTCAGGATGGAAACAAGCGATTGGCTATTGGAATGGCGGTGCCTCATGGCAATGAATAACGCAAAGTACAAGGGTTCTTTGATTCGCGTGGGATTGGGTTATCTGCTGATCCTGGCATTACTGGTGATACAGGGTTGTCTGCTGTATGCCTTGAGCGGCACTCACTTCGGCTGGCCGCAACTGTCGCTCAAAGACTTGGCGCTGCGCGGTTTCGGCATCTGGTTTGCCATCGGCTGGACCTGCCCGACCATTCTGCTGGCCTGGGATCGGCTGGCAGGGACTCGGTCGAATCGGATAATCGGAATGGTCGCTGAAACACCGGTTTCACCCTTGAGCAAACCGAGCGATTCCCCCGACATTTCCTGGTTCCCCGAATTAAAGGAGCACCTGCGCGAGAACTACAGTTTTCTCAAACGGCCAAAGGTTCGCTTTCTGTTGGTCGTCGGCGAACCCGAGCAGGTCGAAGCCATCGCCCCCAAACTGGCAGTACAAAAATGGCTGGAAGGTCACGACACCATCCTGCTTTGGGGCGGTAGCCTGCAAAGCAAATTCGATGATTCACGCCTCGAAGCGTGGCGCAACCTGACCCGCTGGCGCCCCCTTGACGGCGTCATCTGGGCCCTCGACAAACCACAAAGCGCCGACCCCCGCGCCATGGACCATGGCATACGCCACCTGCAAACCCTGGCCCACAAGCTGCGCTGGCAGTTACCGCTGCACCTGTGGCAGGTCTGCGACAGTCAGTGGGACCAGAAAACACGCCAGACCCAGGCGGTGGGTTGTCTGTTGCCGACACGGTTGACGCCGGTGGCCGTGGAGAATGCTCTGCAAGACCTGTTGGAACCCCTGCGCGACTCCGGATGGGCGCAGATGCATGGAGCCATTCATCATGACTTCCTGCTGCGCCTGTCCCGCGATTTGCAGGTCGAGGGCATTGCCCGTTGGCGGCAGGCGCTGACGCCGTTGTTCCGGGTGTTTGCCCGTGGCGTGCCGTTGCGCGGGTTGTGGTTCAGCCTGCCGGTGCCGGGTGGCGAAGAAAAAAAGGGAAATACTGAGCACTTTTGGCACGCCACACCGCCCTGGGAGGGCGTGCTCGGTGACAAGACTGTTCACCGTCGCCGTTTGGGCTGGGGCGCCACGCGGATCAGTTATTCACTAGCAATGGGGCTGGCGCTGATCTGGGGCGCCGGCCTGCTGCTGTCCTTCGCCAGCAACCGCGTGCACATTGCCCAGATGCAGAGCACGTTGGTCTCTCTCGAACAGTCGCAGAGCCCCGACGAACAACTGCTGGCGTTCAACGAGTTGACCCGCGAGCTGGGGCGCCTGGACTACCGCGCCGAGCACGGCACGCCCTGGTACCTGCGCTTCGGCCTCAACCAGAACGACCCATTGCTGGCGACGCTGTGGCCGCGCTACGTCGACGCCAACCAGCGGTTGCTGCGCGACCCGGCCGTGGCCAGGCTGCAGCAGCAACTCAAGGCGCTGATCCAGTTGCCGCCGGACAGCCCCAAACGCGCCAGGCGTGCCCCGCAAGCCTACGCGCAGCTCAAGGCCTACCTGATGATGGCGCGCCCGGAAAAAGCCGACGCGGCTTTCCTCGCCAAGGTGCTGGTCGAGACCCAGGCGCAGCGCGCCGACATGACGCCGGGGCTCTGGCAGGGCCTGTCACCCGGCCTCTGGCAGTTTTATGCCGAGCAACTGGCGGCCCATCCGGCCTGGCGTATCGAGGCTGACCCGACGCTGGTGGCCCAGGCCCGTCAGGTACTGCTCGGCCAGCTTGGCCAGCGCAATGCCGAAGCCAGCCTGTACCGCCAGGTGCTCGATGCGGCGGCCAATCACTACCCGGCTCTGAGCTTGCCGCAGATGGTCGGCGACACCGACGCCCGCGCGCTGTTCGCCACCACGGCCAGCGTGCCCGGGGTGTTCACCCGCCAGGCCTGGGAGGGCCAGGTCCGCCAAGCCATCGACGAGGTGGCCGAGGCGCGCCGCGAGGAGATCGACTGGGTACTCAGCGACAATCCCGTCAGCCTCGCCGCCGACTTGAGCCCGGAGCAACTCAAGGAACGCCTGACCGAGCGCTACTTCCAGGACTACGCCAGCGCCTGGCTGGACTTCCTCAACCGCCTGGACTGGCAACCGGCACGCAGCCTGGATCAGGTGATCGACCAGTTGACCCTGATGAGCGACGTGCGCCAGTCGCCGCTGATCGCGCTGATGAACACCCTGGCGTATCAGGGCCAGGCCGGCACTCGCGGCCCGGCCCTGGGTGCGTCGTTGATCCACTCCGCGCAGAAGCTGATAGCCCAGGACAAGGTGCCGCTGATCGACCAACAGGTCCCCGGCGCGAGCGGTCCGCTGGACGCCACCTTCGGTCCGCTGCTGGCGCTGTTGGGCAAGGAGGCCGAAGGCAAGAACGACAACGACCGGCTGAGCCTGCAGGCCTTCCTCACCCAAGTCACCCGGGTACGCCTGAAGCTACAACAGGTAAGCAGCGCCGCCGATCCGCAGGAGATGACCCAGGCCCTGGCGCAAACCGTGTTCCAGGGCAAAAGCGTCGACCTCACCGACACCCGCGCCTACGGCAGCCTGATCGCCGCCAGCCTGGGGGCGGAGTGGGGCGGGGTCGGCCAGACCCTGTTCGTGCAGCCGCTGGAACAGGCCTGGCAAAGGGTGCTGCAGCCGTCGGCGGCAAGCCTCAATCGCCAGTGGCAACGGGCGATCGTCAGCGACTGGCACGGCGCGTTTGCCGGGCGTTACCCGTTCGTGGCGACCACCAGCGATGCGTCATTGCCGATGCTTGGGCAAATGATCCGTGCCGACTCCGGGCGCATCGAGCAGTTCCTGCAACAGCAACTGGGCGGTGTGTTGCGCAAGGAAGGCCAGCGCTGGGTGGCCGACTCGCGGCACAGCCAGGGCCTGCGCATCAACCCGCGGTTTCTCGCGGCGCTCAATCAGCTCAGCCACCTGGCCGATGTGCTGTTCACCAACGGCGGTCTCGGCCTGGGGTTCGAGCTACGGGCCAAGCCGGTGCGCGACGTGGTGCAGACCACCTTCATCCTCAACGGCGAAAAACACCACTACTTCAACCAGAAGGAAAGCTGGCAACGCTTCAGCTGGCCAGGCTACAGCGACCGTCCGGGGGTGAGCCTGACCTGGACCAGCGTGCAGGCCGGCGAGCGACTGTTTGGTGATTACCAGGGTACTTGGGGCTTGATCCGCCTGCTCGAACAGGCTCGGGTCACCACGCTGGACGACGGCGACAGCCACTACCGCGTGCAGCTCAAGGCCCCGGACGGCCTGGGCCTGACCTGGCACCTGCGCACCGAACTGGGCGCGGGACCGCTGGCGCTGCTCAAGCTGCGCGGCTTCAAGCTGCCGACGCAGATTTTTCTCGCCGAGGGTGAAAAGGTGCCGCGCTGATTTCGACCCCTGGCAACATATTTGTTGGTGAAGCGTGCGATGGAGTGGGTCAGGTAGTTGATTTTTACTGCCGGTGGTCAGGTAGCAAACAATCGGCTCGCGGAAATGTAAAAAAGGCCGGTGATCTGCGCGATCACCGGCCTTTTTTACAGCTGTTGCTTACACGCGTTCAAAAATCGCCGCAATCCCCTGGCCACCACCGATGCACATGGTCACCAGCGCGTAACGGCCGCCGGTGCGGTGCAGTTCGTGGATGGCCTTGGTGGCGATGATCGCGCCGGTCGCGCCTACCGGGTGGCCCAGGGCGATGCCCGAACCGTTCGGGTTGACCTTGGCCGGATCAAGATCGAGTTCCTGGCTGACGGCGCAGGCCTGGGCGGCGAAGGCGATGTTGGCTTCGATCACGTCCAGGTCGGCGACGGTCAGGCCAGCGCGCTTGAGCGCCAGGCGGGTGGCCGGGATCGGGCCCAGGCCCATGAATTCCGGTTCGACGCCGGCGTGGGCGTAGCTGACCAGGCGGGCGAGGGGTTTCAGGTTGTTGGCCTGGACCGCGTTGCCGCTGGCCATGACCAGTGCGGCGGCGCCGTCGTTGAGGCCCGAGGCGTTGCCGGCGGTGACCGAGCCGTCCTTCTTGAACGCAGGCTTCATCGCCGCCAGCTGTTCCAGGGACGTGGCGCGTGGATGCTCGTCGACGCTGAACAGTTTGACGCCTTTGCGATCCTGGATTTCCACGGTCGCGATCTGCTCGCTGAAGTAGCCGTTGGCAATCGCGTGGGCCGCGCGTTTCTGGTCTTCGAATGCCAGGGCGTCCTGCATTTCGCGGGTGATGCCGTTGCGTGCGGCGACGTTCTCGGCGGTGATGCCCATGTGGATGCCATGGAAGGGGTCATGCAGGATGCCGAGCATGTAGTCGATGACCTGGGCGTTGCCCATGCGCGAACCCCAACGGGCGGATGGCATCAGGTACGGGCCGCGGCTCATGGATTCGGCACCGGCTCCAACGACGATGTCGGCATCGCCGAGCATCAGGGTCTGGGCGGCGTTGATGATCGCTTGCAGGCCCGAACCGCACAGGCGGTTGACGTTGTAGGCCGGGGTTTCCTTCGGAATGCCGGCGTTCATCGCCGCGACGCGGGAGATGTAGGCATCGCGGGTTTCGGTCGGGATCACGTTGCCCATCACCAGATGGCCAACGAGCGCCGGGTCCACGGCGGCTCGCTCCAGGGCGGCCTTTACGGCCGTGGTCGCGAGGTCGGCCGGTGGCACGTCCTTGAGCGAACCGCCGAATGTACCGATGGCGGTACGGGCGGCGCTGACGACGTAGATTTCTGGAGTGTTCATGGCTGGTTTCCTTTCGGTGGATTCTTATCTGTACTGCGATTGAGCAGGGCGTTCAAGGCGGTTTTCGCCTCGTCGGTATTCAGGCGCTGAATGAACAGCGTGTTTTCTTCGCGCAGGGTGGCTTCCAGTTCGGCCAGGGAAGCCTGTTTCATCAGCTGCCGGGACTGGCGCAAGGCTTGCTGGGGCATGGCCAGGAAGCGCTGGGCGATTTTTGTCGCCGCCGCCAGGCATTGTTCGCCGTCATCGAAGGCTTCGTTGGCCAAGCCCCAGGCCACCGCTTCGTTGCCGTCCAGGCCGTTGCCCAACAGCAGCAGGCTCGCGGCGCGGGCGTGACCGAGGCGGCGGGGCAGCAACAGGCTGGCGCCGAATTCGGGGCACAGGCCGATGTTGACGAACGGCATGCGCAGCTTGGCGTTGCGGGTGACCAGTACCTGATCGCAATGCAGCAGCAAGGTGGTGCCGATGCCGATGGCCGCCCCGCAGACTGCCGCGATCAGCGGTTTTTGCAGGCGCGTGACGACCTTCATCAAATAGAACGCCGGGGCGTCCAGATGAGTGGGCGGATTTTGCAGGAAATCCACCAGGTCGTTGCCGCTGGTGAAGCACGCCGGGCCACCGGTGAGGATGATCACGCCGGTCTGCGGGTCTTCGTCGGCGGCCAGCAACAGCTCGGCCAGTTGCGTGTACATAGCGTTGTTCAGTGCGTTGAGCTTGTCCGGACGGTCGATGGTCAGCGTCAACACGCCGTCGCGTTGCTCGTGTTTGATCAGGTCGGTCATCGCAGGCTCTGCAGGGTCGGTTCAGGGCTGCCACTTTAAGCGCCGGACAAACTCCGGATCTATGGCAAAACGGGTCAACTGCACTGCCGCTTTTTGCCATGCCGGTGCGCCAAAAAGCGACACACACCCATTCGGGGTATGGCCGCGCCCGGCGAATCGACCAATAGTGAGGGCATCCGCTCATCCAGAGCCGAACTCGCTATAAGGTGCATTTGCTATGGGCAAGACGCTGCTTAAGGTGATTTCCAGTCTGTTTGTTGTACCGCTGACCTTTCATGCCTACGCCGCCGAGGTGGACGGCAGTAATACGCTGCGGCTGTACAACTGGGCGGACTACATCGGTGAAAAAACCATCGCCGATTTCGAAAAGGCCAGCGGTATCAAGGTGGTCTACGACACCTTCGATTCTTATGAAACGGTACAGGCCAAGCTGCTCACCGGCCACTCCGGTTATGACCTGATCGTGTTGAACGCCTCCCTGGCGCCACCGCTGATCAAGGCCAAGGTGTTCCAGCCGCTGGACAAGAAGCTGCTGCCGGGCTGGACCAACCTGGACCCAAAAGTCCTGGAGGATCTGCAAGGGTATGACCCGGGCACCGCCTACTCGGCGCCTTATACCTGGGGCAGCAACGGCGTCACCTACAACGTCGACAAGATCAAGGAACGCATGCCGGACGCACCGATCGGTTCGCTGGCGATGATCTTCGACCCCAAGATCGTCTCGCGCTTCGCCGATTGCGGCGTGACCCTGCTCGATGCCCCGACCGAAGTCATCCCCATGGCCCTGAAGTACCTGGGACGCGACCCGAGAAGCGCCGCACCGGAGGATCTGAAAGCCGCCCAGGACTTGTTGCTGTCGGTACGGCCGTACATCCGCAAGTTCGACTCGGTCAATTACCTGACCAGCCTGCCCAACGGCGACGTGTGCATGGCCATGACCTGGTCCGGCGACTACGCCACCGCCATGGCCCGAGCCGCGGAAGCCAAGAAGAAGATCGACCTGGCCTACTTCATCCCCAAGGAAGGCTCGCTGATCTGGTTCGACAACCTGTACATCCCCGCCGACGCGCCCCACGTCGTCAATGCCCACAAGTTTCTCGAGTACCTGATGCAGCCGCAGGTGATGGCGGACGTGAGCGATTTCATCAACTACGCCAACAGCAACGCCGCCGCCACGCCGTTGTTGAACGCCGATGTGCGCAACAACCCGGCGATCTATCCCGATGCGCAAACCCGCGAGCGGCTGTTTCCGCAGAAGACCCAGGACGCCAAGGACATGCGGGCGATTACCCGGGTCTGGAGCACGGTGAAAAGCGGCATCTGATGGGTTCGATCGTTAGTCATTTCGATTAGAGGTTTATTTATGGCAACGCCTACACGCAGCGTTTTTTCCCCAGCGGACGAGTCCCGGCTGGTCAAGGCCGACAAGGCTCACCATATGCACGGCTATCATGTGTTCGACGAACACGCCGAGCAGGGTTCCTTGAACATCGTCGCAGGCGATGGCGCCTATATCTACGACACCCAAGGCAACCGCTTTCTCGATGCGGTGGGCGGCATGTGGTGCACCAACATCGGTTTGGGCCGTGAGGAAATGGCCGAGGCCATTGCCGATCAGGTGCGGCAACTGGCTTATTCCAATCCGTTTTCCGACATGTCGAACAACGTGGCGATCCAGCTGTGCGAAAAACTCGCAAGCCTGGCCCCCGGCGACCTCGACCATGTGTTCCTCACCACCGGCGGCTCCACCGCCGTGGACACTGCCTACCGGCTGATCCAGTACTATCAGAACTGCCGTGGCCTACCTGCGAAGAAGCACGTCATTGCGCGGTTCAACGCCTATCACGGCTCCACCACCCTGACCATGTCGATCGGCAACAAGGCCGCCGACCGGGTGCCGGAGTTCGATTACGCCAACCCGCTGATCCACCACGTCTCCAACCCCAACCCGTACCGCGCGCCGGACGGCATGGACGAGGCGCGGTTCCTCGAGTTCCTGGTCAAGGAATTCGAAGACAAGATCCTCTCGATCGGCGCGGACAAGGTTGCCGGGTTCTTCGCCGAGCCGATCATGGGCTCGGGCGGGGTGATCATTCCGCCCCGGGGTTATCTCAAGCGCATGTGGGACGTCTGCCAGCGCTACGACATCCTGTTCGTCGCCGACGAAGTGGTGACCTCGTTCGGACGCCTGGGCAAGTTCTTTGCCTCTTATGATGTGTTCGACGTGCAGCCCGACATCATCACCACCGCCAAGGGCCTGACCTCGGCCTACCTGCCGCTGGGTGCGTGCATCTTTTCCGACCGTATCTGGAAAGTCATCGCCGAACCGGGCAAGGGCCGCTGTTTCACCCACGGCTTCACCTACAGCGGTCATCCGGTGTGCTGCACGGCGGCGCTGAAGAACATCGAGATCATCGAACGGGAAAACCTGCTGGCCCATGTCGACACGGTGGGCGCTTATCTGGAAGAGCGCCTGGCAACCCTGCGGGACTTGCCGCTGGTGGGCGATGTGCGCTGCCAGAAACTCATGGCCTGCGTGGAATTCGTCGCCGATAAACGCACCAAGGCGCTGTTCCCCGACGAGATCAACATTGGCGAGAAAATCCATGTGCGGGCCCAGGCCCGGGGCTTGCTGGTGCGGCCGATCATGCACCTCAACGTGATGTCGCCACCATTGATCCTGACGTTTGCCCAGGTCGATGAAATCGTCGAGACCCTGCGCGAATGCATTCTGGAGGTGGCCGCCGAGCTTGAAGCGAGCGGACAGTACGCGGGCCAATGATTTCGCCAGTCAGGCTGTTACCAAGGGCTTGTCCAGCCGCTAGACTGCGTGGCATGAGCAAACCAGACGACGATACGCTGATCGCGGTGCCCTTCGGGGCATTGCACAAATGGCATGGGGGAATGCGCGAGGCATTCGCCCATGTCGATGAGCCCGACGCCCTGCAACACCTGGCGTCAGCGTTGGCGCAACTGGTGTCCGTCGAGTCGATGATGATCAGCCTGGAGCGCAAGGACCGCGCGCCCCAGTTGCTGCATCAGCGCGGGATTGCCCAGGAGTATCAGGTGTCGATCCTGGAGCGCTATTTTGCCGGGGGCTATTTGCTCGACCCGTTTTGCCTGGCGGTGGAGCAGGGGTTGGCGCAAGGCTTCTATCACCTGGAGGAAATTGCCCCCGACAATTTCTTCGACAGTGACTACTACAAATCCTATTACCTGAAGGCGGGCTGCTCGGAAGACAGCTACTACATCGTCGATACCGGCAATGACACGAAGATTTCCGTCAGTCTCTATCAGGGTTTCGGCGGTGAATGCCTGAGCGCCGAACAGCTGAACCTGCTGCGCGCCGTGGAACCGCTGGTGCGCGAATTCATCAGTGAGTTCAGTCAGCGTGGATTGCTGCGCAGTGGCGAGATCCAGTGCGATAAAGAGCAGGGCGTGCGCGATGATCTCAAGCACCGGGTGCAGTCGGCGTTCGAGCATTTCGGCAGTGATTTGCTCACTGAGCGTGAGCGGCAGGTGGCGCACATGATCCTGCGCGGGCATTCGGTGAAATCCACGGCCAGCCAGATGACCATTTCACCGGAAACCGTGCGCATGCACCGTAAGAACCTGTATCTGAAACTGGAAGTGGGGTCGCAGTCGGAATTGTTTGCGCTGTTTATCGAGTGGTTGCGCAGGCATTAACAAGCAAAAGATCGCAGCCTGCGGCAGCTCCTACACCGATCCGGTACAACCGCCATTTCGCGAATGCACCCAATCCCTGTAGGAGCTGCCGCAGGCTGCGATCTTTTGACTTTAAGGATTAGTCCTCACGCTTGACCACCAAAGTCAAAATGTCATAGCTGGCTACCAACTCACCCAGCTGGTTGGTCACTTCCACATCCCAAGCCACCACCCCTTGCGGAACGCCTTGCGGGCTCTTCTTGCCCTGGTCGATCTTGCGTTTGCAGGTCAGGCGCGCCTGGATGGTGTCGCCGATGCCGACCGGGTTGATGAAGCGCAGGGTGTCGAGGCCGTAGTTGGCCAGCACCGGGCCGACGCCAGGGGAGACGAACAGGCCGGCCGCCGCCGACAGTACGAAGTAGCCGTGGGCGATGCGCTTGCCGAACTGCGATTCCTTGGCGGCGATGTCGTCGAAGTGCATGTAGAAGTGGTCGCCCGACAGGCAGCCGAAATTCACCAGGTCCGCTTCGGTGACGGTGCGGCGGTGAGTCAGCAGCGATTCGCCGATCTGCAGGTCCTGGAAGTGGCGACGGAACGGATGTACCTCGGTCTCGATGACCTTGGCCCCGCGCACGTACTCGCCGGTGACCGCCGCCAGCATGGTCGGCGAACCTTGTACCGCCGCGCGTTGCAGGTAGTGTTTCACGGCGCGCAGGCCGCCGAGTTCTTCACCACCGCCGGCACGACCCGGGCCGCCGTGCTTGAGTTGTGGCAGCGGCGAGCCGTGGCCGGTGGATTCGCCGGCACAATGGCGATCCAGTACCAGCAAACGACCGTGCCAGGCCGCCGCGACCGGGATGGCCTTGGCGGCGATTTGCGGGTCCTTGGTCACCAGGCTGGCCACCAGGCTGCCTTTGCCGCGCGCGGCCAGGGCCAGTGCTTCGTCCAGATCGTCGTAGGCCATCAGGGTGCTGACCGGGCCGAATGCTTCGATGTCGTGGGCACCGCCCTCGGCATGGGGGTCGCGGGCCTGCAACAGGGTCGGAGCAAAGAACGCGCCTTTGTCGACATTTTCACCGCGCGGTTCGAAGCCGTCGCGGGCGCCGAACAGCATGTCGCTGCTCTGCAACAGCGCTTCCAGGCGTTCGGTCACGTCTTTGTGCTGGTCGTGGGAAGCCAGTGCGCCCATGCGCACGCCTTCCACCGACGGATCACCGACCACCACTTTGGCCAGGCGATCACGCAAGCGGGTAGCAACTGCATCGATGTGTTTGGCCGGCACGATGGCGCGGCGGATGGCGGTGCATTTCTGCCCGGCCTTGGTGGTCATTTCCCGGGCGACTTCCTTGATGAACAGCTCGAACTCTTCATCATCCGGGGTCACGTCCGGGGCGAGAATGGCGCAGTTCAGTGAGTCGGCTTCGGCGTTGAACGGCACCGAATTGCGGATCAGGTTCGGGTTGACCCGCAGCTTGGCCGCGGTGTCGGCGGAACCGGTGAAGGTCACCACGTCCTGGCCTTGCAGGCGGTCAAGCAGGTCGCCGGTGCTGCCGATGATCAGTTGCAGGCTGCCCGCTGGCAGCAGGCCGGATTCGTCCATCAGGCGCACCACGGCTTCGGTCAGGTAGCTGGTGGCGCTGGCCGGTTTGACGATGCACGGCATGCCGGCGAGGAAGCTCGGGGCGAACTTTTCCAGCATGCCCCAGATCGGGAAGTTGAACGCGTTGATGTGCACCGCCAGACCGCCGCGAGGCACCAGAATATGAGTGCCGGCGAAGGTGCCCATTTTGCTCAGCTGCATGGCCGGGCCTTCGTGGACAATATTGCCCGACGGCAGCTCCCGCGAACCGAGGCTGGCATAGGTAAACAGCGTGCTGTTGCCGCCCTCGATGTCGATCCAGCTGTCGGCGCGGGTCGCGCCGCTGTGGTGGGAAATCGCGTAGAGCTGTTCTTTGCGCTCGCTCAGGTACAAGGCCAAAGCCTTGAGACGCTGGGCGCGTTGCTGGAAGTCCAGCGCCATCAAGCCGCTGATGCCCTGGCGACGGCCATGTTCGATGGCCTCGGCGAAGTCCGGGCGCTCCTCATGGGTGCGGGCGATTTCATGGCCGTCAATGGCACTGCGCAGCACTTGTGCGCCCTGTTGGCCGATCCAGCGACCGGCGATGAAACTCTGCAGGGTAGGGGCATGCAGGGTAGGGGCGTGAGACATCACGATTGCTCCTGGTTATGAAGGGGTGTGGCGCGGTCGCGACCGCGCCATTCGGGAATTACCAAAGCGCCAGGGTGTAGCCGACGATCAGCCGGTTTTCATCCAGGTCGGTCGTCAAGCCATTGCCGGAACGGAAGGTCACGTTGCGCCAGCGCAGGCTGACGTTCTTGAACACACCGCTCTGGATGACGTAGTTGATATCGGTGTCGCGCTCCCATTCGCTGCCGTTGTCGACCCTGCCCGCGTTGACATGGCTGCCGTCGGTGTAGCGGGTCATGAAGGTCAGGCCGGGAATGCCTTGCGCCGCGAAGTCATAGTCGTAACGCAGCTGCCAGGAATCCTCGTCGGCGCGGGTAAAGGTGTTGAAGGTCACCAGGTTGACCACGTACGGATCGCCGCCGTTGAGGAACGGAAAGGCGCTGTCGCCGGACAATTGCTGGTAGGCGGCACTGACCTTGTGGGCTCCGTGGGACAGCGTGAACATGCCGTTGAAGTTGCGGTTGTCGATGCGCCCGGCCCGTTCGGCGCCGTCGCCCCGGCTGTCGAAATAACGCAGGTCGCTGCGCAGGTTGAAGCCGTTGCCCAGCGGTTGCGTATGCACCAGTCCGGCGAATTGCTGGCGATAGATCTGGTCGAGCTTGCCGTAGTAGTAGCTCAGGTTCAGTTGCGGACTGAACGCGTAGCTGCCGCCGCCGAAGTCGAAGCTATCGCTGGTGGCGGCGGCGTAGCCGATGTCATCGTTGCTGGAGGAGTCGCGCAGGTTGGCCTTGGTCAGGCGTCCGGCATTTACCGTCAGGCCGTCGATTTCCTGGCTGGTCAGCAAGCCACCTTCAAAGGTCGAGCTCAACAAGCGTGTGTCGTTGTAGGTCACCACTGGCAACAAGGGTTGCAGGGTGCCGAGCTTCAACAGGCTTTTGGAGACCCGCAATTTGCCGGTCAGGCCCAGTTCGCTGTAATTGTCGTCGGGCTCATGGCTCTGCGGGCCGAACGGCAGCAGGCCGGTACCACGGCGGTCCGGGCTGGAGTCGAGCTTGAGCCCCAGCTCCCCCAGTGCGTCGAGACCGAAACCGAAGGTGCCGTCGGTGAACCCGGACTCAATGCGCGCAGTGAATCCCTGGGCCCATTCTTCGGCCTTGGATTGCGGCGCGTTGTCCTGACGGAAGTCACGGTTGATGTATTGGTTGCGCATATCAATACGGGCCTTGCTGTCGCCGATGAAGTCGGCCATGGCGCAAGGCGCGATCATGGGCAGAGTCAATGCGGCGGCCAGTGAAAACAGTGATGGGTAAGACGTGGTACGTGCGGGTGTCATTATTTTTATTCCCTGCCAACTGTTCGGTCGTCGTTTAGTGTTTGCTGGCGCCGGTGGCACCGATGCCGGTCATCGAGCGGATGAACTGCGCCAGATAACGGCCACGCTCAAGGGCTGCACGGGGCGAGGTGTCGGTGACGGAAAACAGCCATGCACTGAAGAACGCCAGGCTCATGGAAAACAGTGCCGGGTTGGAGTACGGGAACAGCGCCTTGTCGTGATGCATCACGTTGACCCACACCGCGGGGCTCAGCACCAGCAACACAATCGCCGAAACCAGTCCGGACAGACTGCCGAGGACCGCGCCGCGGGTGGTCAGGCCTTTCCAGTACATCGAGAGGAACAGCACCGGGAAATTCACCGACGCGGCGATGGCCAGCACCAGGCCCGAGAGGAAGGCGATGTTCTGCGATTCGAACAGCAGGCCGAGGATGATCGCCAGCACACCGATGCACAGGGTGGCGATTCGCGACACGCGCATCTCTTGCTGCTCGCTCGCCTGGCCCTTGCGCATCACGCAGGCATACAGGTCGTGGGACACGGCCGAGGCGCCGGACAGCGCCAGCCCGGCAACCACCGCCAGGATGGTGGCGAAGGCGACCGCCGAGATGAAGCCGAGGAACAGGTTGCCGCCTACTGCCTGGGCCAGGTGCACGGCGATCATGTTGCCGCCGCCGATGATCGCGCCGCTGGCGTCACGGAACGCCGGATCGGTGCCGACCATGACGATGGCGCCGAAGCCGACGATGATCAGCAGCAAGTAGAAGTAGCCGATGAAACCGGTGGCGTAGAACACGCTTTTACGCGCTTCCCTGGCATCGCTGACGGTGAAGAAGCGCATCAGGATGTGCGGCAGGCCGGCGGTGCCGAACATCATGCCCAGCCCCAGGGAAATCGCGTCGATCGGGTTGGACAGCAAACCGCCGGGGGCCATGATCGCGTTGCCCTTGGCATGCACGGCGGTGGCACCGGCAAACATCGCCTCAGTGCTGAAACCGAAGTGCTTGAGCACCATGAACGCCATGAAGCTGGTGCCGAACAACAGCATCACCGCCTTGATGATCTGCACCCAGGTGGTGGCGAGCATGCCGCCGAAGGTCACGTAGAACACCATCAACACGCCGACCAGCATCACCGCATAGAGGTAGTCGATGCCGAACAGCAACTCGATCAGCTTGCCGGCGCCGACCATTTGCGCCACAAGGTACATCAGGGCCACGGTCAGGGTGCCGAAGGCCGAGGTCAGGCGCACCGGGGTCTGTTCCAGGCGATAGGAAACCACGTCGGCAAAGGTGTACTTGCCCAGGTTACGCAGGCGTTCGGCAATCAGGAACAGGATGATCGGCCAGCCGGCCAGCACGCCCAAGGCGTAGAGCAAACCGTCGTAGCCATTGAGGAACATCATCGCGGAGATGCCGAGGAACGAGGCTGCCGAGATCATGTCGCCGGCAATCGCCAGGCCGTTCTGGAAACCGGTCATGCCGCCGCCAGCGGTGTAAAAGTCGCTGGTTGAGCGGGTGCGAAGTGCCGCCCAGCGAGTGACGCCAAGGGTGAACAGTACGAACACCAGGAACATGCCGATGGCGTTCCAGTTCAGCGGACGGGACGCGCCGTCGGCGGCCATCGCAACATCAGTGACAGCCGCCAGCGGCAGCAGGAACAGTGCAAGAAGGCGGTTCATCGGGCGCACTCCTGCTTGAGTTTTTCATTCAGCGGGTCGATCACGTTGTTGGCGCGATAGACATAGAACCCGGTCAGTGCAAAGGCCAGCCCGACGATGACGACACCCACCAGCATGCCCACGGTGGTCACGCCGCCGCTCAAGGATTGGCCGAGGGTAGAAGGGGAGAAAGCCACCAACAGCACGAAGCCGTAGTAAATCACCAGCATGGCCAGGCTCAGTGACCAGTACAGCTTCTGTTTACGGCGAACCAGCTGGATGAAATCCGGGTGCTGGCGAATGAGTTCTACTTCCTGGGGTGTCATGACGCGCGCTCCTTTGTTGTTTTTGTTTTGGGTGAAACGGTTGAAAAGATCGCAGCCTGCGGCAGCTCCTACACAGGCATCCGGGCAAGCACATCCCCTGTAGGAGCTGCCGAAGGCTGCGATCTTTCAGAGCTGATCGAAATCCAGCACCACCTTGTCGCTGATCGGGAAGGCCTGGCACGACAGCACGTAGCCGGCGGCCACTTCGTAGTCTTCCAGGGCGTGGTTGCTGTCCATTTCCACTTCGCCTTCGATGACCTTGCACTTGCAGGTCGAGCACACGCCGGCCTTGCACGAGTAGGGCAGTTCCGCACCTTGCTCGTTGCCCGCTTCGAGGATGCTCATGCTGTTGCGCGGCAGGTCGAAGGCCAGGGCGCGGCCGTCGCTGATCACGGTGATCTGGCTGACCGCCGCATCCACTTGCCGGGCGGCTTCGCGGGCGGCGCGTTTTTGCTCGCTGCCGGCGGCGGCGAACAGTTCGAAATGGATGCGCTCAGGTTGCATGCCCTTGGCCTTGAGGCTGTCGCGCACGGTCTCGGTCATTTCCTGCGGGCCGCAGATGAATGCCGCGTCGAGGGCTTTGACGTCGAGCCAGCGGCTGAACAGTTGCTCGCACTTGTCGGCGTTGATCCGGCCGTTGTACAGGTCGACATCCTGCTGCTCGCGGCTGAACACGAAGATCAGGTTCAGGCGTTGCAGGTAGCGGTTTTTCAGGTCTTCGAGCTGCTCGCGGAACAGCGCGCCGGAGCTGGAGCGGTTGCCGTACAGCAGGGTGACGCGGCTGTGGGGCTCGGTTTGCAGGGTGGTCTTGATGATCGACAGGATCGGCGTGATGCCGCTGCCCGCCGCCACGGCCAGGTAGTTGCCATGGCGTGCCGGGTCGAGTTCGACGCAGAAGTGCCCGGCCGGTGGCATCACTTCCAGGGTGTGTCCGGCTTTCAGCTGTTCGTTGGCAAACGCCGAGAAGCGTCCGCCGGTGACACGTTTGACGGCAATGCGCAGTTCACCGTCGTTGACCCCGGTGCAGATCGAATAGGAGCGACGTACTTCTTCGCCGTCCAGTTGGGTGCGCATCACCAGGTGCTGGCCCTGGGTGAAGTGGAAGCTGTCCTGCAAGTGCTGCGGAATCTCGAAGGCGATGGACACCGCGTCACGGGTCTCGGCGCGCACGTCCTTGATGGTCAGGCTGTGAAATTTGCTCATTGTTGTTCTCCAGCTGGGACGGCCGATTCGCCGCTCAGATGCACTTGAAATAGTCGAACGGTTCCCGGCAATCGACGCAGCGGTACAGCGCCTTGCAGGCGGTGGAGCCGAACTGGCTGAGGACCTCGGTGTGGGCGCTGCCGCATTGCGGGCACACAACCTGCGGGCTTTCGCCGAGCAGGCTGCGTTTGCTGGTGCTGCCCTCGGGCGGTGCGATGCCGTAGGCGCGCAGGCGTTCGCGACCGCTGGCGCTGATCCAGTCGGTGGTCCAGGCCGGGGTCAACTTGCGCTCCAATTGCGGCGCCTTGAATCCGGCGAGTTCCAGCGCTTCGCGGATGTCGCTCTCGATCACTTCGGTGGCGGGGCAACCGGAGTAGGTCGGCGTGACCACCACGTGCAGGTGGCCGGCCTGCCAGTCCAGGTCCCGGACGATGCCCAGGTCGACCACGCTGACCACGGGCACTTCCGGGTCCATGACCTCCGCCAGAATCGCCCACGCGGCAGCCAGGTCGGTCGGTTGAGCCGGCCGGGCACCGAGGTCGCTGGCGATCAGCTCACCAGGTTGCATCGGGGTACGCTCGTGGCAGGAACTGCATTTCGGCCAGCAGGATGCCCAGGTGTTCGGTGTGCAGGCCCTTGCGTGCATTCAGATAGAAGTAGTTCGGCGCCGCAGGAACGGGCAGGGTAGCGCTGGTGAAAATCTGCTCGACCTTGGCTTGCCACTGGGCGGCCACGCTGGCGATGTCCGGGGTGATGCCGGCTTCGCACAAGTGCTGCTCGCTGGCATCAAAGGCGATCAGTTCGACGGTGAAGCGCCAGACTTCGGGGATGGCCGCGAGCATGCGCTTGTGGCTTTCCTCGGTGCCGTCACCCATACGCTCGATCCACTCGCCGGAGCGGCGCAGGTGGTAAGTCACTTCCTTCACCGCCTTGGCGGCGATCCCGGCAATGCGTTCGTCGCTGGACTGGCTCAGGCCCTGCAGCACCGGCAGATGCCAGGCGTCATACAGGAACTGCTTGAGCATGGTCACCGCGAAGTCGCCGTTGGGTTGTTCCACCAGCAGCAGGTTGCGATAGGCGCGCTCGTCGCGACGGAACGCCAGGTGATCGGCATCGCGGCCGTCGTCCAGCAATTCGGCGGCGTATTCCAGCCAGTTGCGCGCCTGGCCCACCAGGTCGAGGCCGACGTTCATCAGCGCCAGCTCCTCTTCCAGCGCCGGGGCCTTGCCGCACCATTGGCACAGGCGCTGGCCCTGGATCAGGGCGCTGTCGCCGAGGCGCAGCAGGTATTCGATCAGATCAGTCTTGTTGTCCATGGTCGACCTCACATGTGCCCGACTTCGGCCGGCAGCTCGTAGAAGCTGGCGTGGCGGTAGACCTTGTCGTCCGACGGATCGAACAGCGGGTCTTTTTCGTCTGGCGACGAGGCGGTGATCAATGCCGAAGGCACCACCCACAGGCTCACGCCTTCGCTGCGACGGGTGTAGAGCTCGCGGGCGTTCTCGATGGCCATGGTGGTGTCGGCGGCATGCACGCTGCCGACGTGCTTGTGGTTGAGGCCGTGCTTGCTGCGCACGAAGACTTCGAAGAGGGTCCACTCGGACATTTCAGTTACTCCACATCGATTGCTTCTGTAGGAGCTGCCGCAGGCTGCGATCTTTTGGCGGCTTCGAAACCGCTGAAGATCAAGATCAAAAGATCGCAGCCTTCGGCAGCTCCTACAGGGGGGCGGATTGCCTTATGCGGCGTTCTTGTTTTGTTTTTTGCGGGCGTGGGCGACGGCGGCTTCACGGACCCAGGCACCGTCTTCAATCGCCTTGCGGCGGGTGGCGACGCGTTCCTGGTTGCACGGGCCGTTGCCCTTGAGCACTTCGTAGAATTCGTTCCACTGGATTTCGCCGAAGTCGTAATGACCGCGTTCGGCGTTCCATTTCAGGTCCGGGTCGGGGCAGGTGCAGCCCAGCAGCTCCAGTTGCGGGATGGTCTGGTCGATGAAGCGCTGGCGCAGTTCGTCGTTGCTCTGGCGCTTGATTTTCCAGGCCATGGACTGGGCGCTGTTCGGCGAGTGTTCGTCGCTCGGGCCAAACATCATCAGCGACGGCCACCACAGGCGGTTGATCGCGTCCTGGACCATGTCTTTTTGCGCCTGGTTGCCGTGGCGCATCATGGTCAGGAGGATTTCGTAGCCCTGGCGCTGGTGGAAGCTCTCTTCCTTGCAGATGCGGATCATCGCCCGGGAGTACGGGCCGTAGGAGGTGCGCTGCAGCACCACCTGGTTGACGATCGCCGCGCCATCCACCAGCCAGCCCACCGCGCCCATGTCGGCCCAGTTCAGCGTCGGGTAATTGAAGATGCTCGAGTACTTGGCCTTGCCGCTGTGCAGCTTGGCGACTTCTTCATCGCGGTCGGCGCCCAGGGTTTCCATGGCGCTGTACAGGTACAGGCCGTGGCCGGCTTCGTCCTGGATCTTGGCCATCAGTTGCAGTTTGCGTTTGAGCGACGGCGCGCGGGTGACCCAGTTGCCTTCGGGCAGCATGCCGACGATTTCGGAGTGGGCGTGCTGGGAGATCTGCCGGATCAGGGTCTGGCGATAGGCATCTGGCATCCAGTTCTTGGCTTCGATCTTGATTTCTGAATCGATTTTTTCCTGGAAGGCGCGTTCCTGTTCGGACATCTCCGAGAGGTCCTTGATGCGCTTGACGCCGGTTTCTACGAGCTGTGCGTACATTTTTGAGTTCCCGCCTTGAATCTGTTCTGGGGCATGGGGAACTTTATAAGCGATACAGAATTTAATATCAAACACAAAATGACGTGTCGTATTTGTTTTTTGTATCGCTTTGGGGGTGGTGGTTCTTTGGGAGGGGTACATATCCGTTTCTTGGGTAGCGGCGGCTGGCGGTTTCGCCCTTACGGCGACTTACTTTTTTTACAAGCGCCTAAAAAAAGTAAGCAAAAAAACGCTCGCCCCGAACGTACGGCCCCTCGCTAAGGCTCGGGGTTCCTTCGCTCCGGCATTCATCCGGGGGGCATCGCCTCCGGTCGGCTTCGCTCGACCTCCTCTCGATGTGTTCGGCTGCGCCGAACGGCGCTGCGCGCCCACCCCCGGATGAACGCCTCCGCTCAGCCTGCCGAGGGGGCGGGTGGATCAAGATCAAGAGCTGCAGGCGAGCTAACGCTCGGCCTGATGAGTGGTGAAGAGCGACGCGGTGGTGTGGGCTGCTCTGTCTTTGTTCTTCTGTAGGAGCGAGCCTGCTCGCGAAGGCGGCCTGCCAGCCGACCAGTTGCATCACAGGTGAACGAACCCCGCGATCAGGCCGGCCGGTAGGCCGCCTCGCTTTGGCTTTGGCTTTTGATCTTCTTGCCCCCTCGTGAGGCCGAGTGGAGGTTCTGCGCAGTGGGCAACCCGGCATGGATGCCGGGTTAGCTGCCGCCGGCCATGGATGGCCGATGGCGGCGGGCCCACGGAGCAGGACCGGAGCGAGGGCATGCCGAGCCTAGGCGAGGCACCGAATGTCAGGGGCAAGAGCCCTTGGTTACTTGGGGCTTTTCCAAGTAACCCGCTGTAAGAGCGGAACCATTAGCGGCCGTTACCGAAGAAACGGATATACACACGAAACTCAAAACCAAAACCCAAAAAAAACCCCGCAAAAAGCGGGGCCATAAAGGGTGCAGCAGTCATGCTTTAGGACGTTTATCCAGCACGTGGCAAGCCTTGCCCTCCGACCGTTTGATCGAATGAAACGGCTGCAAAACAATCCGCGAACTGATCCCGATGTACGTCTTGATGTGCTTGCTCAACTCCCCGCAAACAGCCTTCTGCTGTTCATCGGTCAGGTGCTGGTGCTCAGCCTTGAGCTCGACATGCACATCCACACTGTCCAGGTTGCCATTGCGATACAGATGAATCTCATAGCACTCGGCAAGTTGTTTGACTTTCAGAACCTGTTCCTCGATCTGCGTCGGAAACACGTTGACCCCGCGGATGATCAGCATGTCATCGCTGCGCCCGGTGATTTTGTCGATGCGTCGCATCGGCCGTGCGGTGCCCGGCAGCAGGCGCGTCAGGTCGCGGGTGCGGTAGCGGATCATTGGCAGGGCTTCTTTGCTCAGGGAGGTGAACACCAGTTCGCCCATCTGCCCGTCCGGCAGCACTTCGCCGGTGACCGGGTCGATGATTTCCGGGTAGAAGTGGTCTTCCCAGATGGTCGGGCCGTCCTTGGTTTCGGCGCATTCCATGGCGACACCTGGCCCCATGATTTCCGACAGGCCGTAGATGTCCAGGGCGGTGATGCCCAGGCGTTGTTCGATGGCGCTACGCAGTTCGGCGGTCCACGGCTCGGCGCCGAAGATGCCCAGGCGCAGGGCCAGTTTGTGCGGGTCGATGCCCTGGCGCTCGATTTCATCGGCGATGTTGAGCATGTAGGACGGCGTGACCATGATGATGTCCGGCTGGAAATCCTTGATCAGTTGCACCTGTTTTTCGGTCTGGCCACCGGACATCGGAATTACCGTGCAACCCAGGCGTTCGGCGCCGTAGTGCGCGCCGAGGCCGCCGGTGAACAGGCCGTAGCCATAGGAAATGTGCACCTTGTCGCCACGTCGGCCACCGCCAGCGCGGATCGAGCGCGCCACCACGTTGGCCCAGGTGTCGATGTCGTTCTGGGTGTAGCCGACCACGGTGGGTTTGCCGGTGGTGCCGCTGGACGCGTGCAGGCGCACGATGTCGTGCATCGGCACGGCAAACATGCCATAGGGGTAGTTGTCCCGCAGGTCGGACTTGGTGGTGAAAGGGAATTTCGCCAGGTCGTCCAGGGACTTGATGTCGTCCGGGTGCACGCCCAACGCATCGAAACGCTGACGGTACAGCGGCACGTTGTTGTAGGCGTGGTTCAGGCTCCAGCGCAGGCGCTCCAGCTGATGCTGGCGCAACTCGTCGATGCTGGCGGTTTCCAGCGGGTCCAGCACAGGATCCAGCACGGCTTTGGCTATTGGCATGTTCATGTGTTCACTCGAATTGTTTTTGTGTTCCAGCCCTTTTGCACAAGGGCTTTGAGTGCATGCCCCAAGGATACCTCTCGGCTCTTTGGGAATCGCGATTCTTTAGTGGGATAGACGCTCGATGATCAGCGCGATCCCCTGGCCTACACCGATGCACATGGTGCACAGGCCGTAGCGGCCGTTACGTTCTTCCAGTTCGTGCAGGGCAGTAGTGACCAAACGTGCGCCGCTCATGCCCAGTGGATGGCCCAGGGCGATGGCGCCGCCGTTGGGGTTGACCCGTGGATCGGTGTCGCTCAGGCCCAGTTCGCGCAGCACCGCCAGGCCTTGTGCGGCGAAGGCTTCGTTGAGTTCGATCACGTCCATGTCGGCCAGGCTCAGGTTGGCCACCTCCAGCACCTTGCGGGTGGCCGGCACCGGGCCGATGCCCATGATCCGTGGTTCAACGCCGGCAGTGGCCATGGCCACGACCCGGCCACGGGCGGTCAGGCCGTGGCGTTTGGCGACTTCCGGGCTGGCCAGCAGCAGGGCGCAGGCCCCGTCGTTGACTCCGGAGGCGTTGCCGGCGGTGATGCTGCCGCCTTCGCGGAACGGCGTGCCGAGTTTGGCCAACTGTTCAAGGGTGGTGTCGCCACGCGGGTGTTCGTCGTGCTCGACCACTTTGGCCGGGCCTTTGCGCTGGGGGATTTCCACCGCGACGATTTCCCTGGCCAGACGTCCGTTGGCCTGGGCAGCGGCAGCGCGTTGCTGGCTACGCAGGGCGAACGCATCCTGATCGGCCCGGGAGATGTTGAACTGTTCGGCGACGTTCTCTGCCGTTTCCGGCATGGAGTCGATGCCGTAGGCCTTTTTCATCAGTGGATTGACGAAGCGCCAGCCGATGGTGGTGTCGAAGATCTCGGCCGCACGGGAAAACGCCTGCTCGGCCTTGCCCATCACCAGCGGCGCGCGGGACATGGATTCGACGCCGCCGACCAGCATCAACCCGGTTTCGCCGCTGCGAATCGCCCGGGCGGCGGTGCCGATGGCATCCAGCCCGGAGCCGCACAGGCGATTGAGGGTGGTGCCCGGCACGCTGACCGGCAACCCGGCCAGCAACGCCGACATGCGCGCGACGTTGCGGTTGTCTTCGCCGGCCTGGTTGGCGCAGCCGTAGATCACGTCGTCGACCGTGTTCCAGTCCACTTGCGGGTGACGGCGCAGCAGTTCGCGCAGCGGCACCGCGCCGAGGTCGTCGGCGCGCACGCCGCTCAAGACACCGGCGTAACGGCCAATCGGGGTCCGGACGGCGTCGATGATCAGGGCGTCATTCATTGGGAGTCTCCTGCGCCAGCACCGGGCCGCGCACTTTGTAGGATTTGCCATGGAACAGGGCGATCAATTGGCCCTGCTGGTTTTCGATGCGCACGTCATAGTTGCCGGTGCGCCCGGAACGGCTCTGCTCGATGCAGTCGGCGTTCAGCGTGTCGCCCAGGCGCGCCGGAGCGATGTAGTCGATGCTGCAGCCGATGGCCACGGTGGCTTCGTTGTAGCTGTTGCAGGCGAAGGCGAATGCCGAGTCGGCGAGGGCGAACAGGTAGCCGCCGTGGCAGGTGCCGTGGCCCTGGACCATGTCGGCGCGCACGGTCATGCCCACTCGCGAGCAACCGGGGCCGGCCGAGAGCAGGCGCATGCCCATGGCCTGGCTGGCGGCGTCGCGCTGGAACAGCGATTGCGCGCATTCACTGGCCAGGGTCATGGATTCATGGTTAGTCATGGAATGTTCTCCCTTCGGCGACGCGACGGCGCAGCAGCAGCGACGGCCGGTAGCGTTCTTCGCCATAACTGGCTTGCAGGTTTTCCAGCGTTTCAAGCATGTGCGACAGGCCAATGGCATCGGCCCAGGCCAGTGGCCCTTGCGGATAATTGACCCCGGCGCGCATGGCCAGATCGATGTCGGCGGCCGAGGCCACGCCTTGCAGCAAGGCGTCGGCGGCTTCGTTGGCGAGCATCGCCACGGTACGCAGGACGGCGAGGGCCGGGCTGTCGCTGAGCAGGCTGACCTTGAGGCCGGCCCGTTGCAGCAGGGCAACGCCTTGTTCGAGGGCCTGCGGATCAATGCCTGCCGCATGGCTGATGGCGATGCGTTTGGCATTGCCGTAATCGAACGCCAGGTCCAGCAGGATCAGATTGCGCAGCCCGTCTTCGCGAGCCCGCTGGCAGGCCATGCGCCCGTCGCTCAAGGCCAGCACGGCATCACCGACCCGCAGCAAGCCTTGGCCGTCGCGCTGGACGATCTCGACGCCTTGTTCATGCAAGCGTGGGAGCAAGCCTTTGGCGATACCGAGGTCGCCTTCCACGGCACAAACCCCGACCTTTGCAGCGCTGCTGATTTCAGTGGCGTGCGGGCGCTCCGCGCCTTGGGCGTAGCTGTAGAAACCCTGGCCGCTCTTGCGTCCCAGGCGCCCGCCGTCCACCAGTTCTTTCTGGATCAGCGACGGCAGGAAACGCGTGTCCTGGTAATAGGCGTCGAACACCGAGCAGGTCACGGCGTAGTTGACGTCGTGGCCGATCAAATCCGTCAGTTCGAACGCGCCCATGGCAAAACCACCGGCTTCGCGCATCAGCGCATCCAGGGTCGGGCAATCGACCGCGCCTTCCTGCAACAGACGCAGACTTTCGGCATAGAACGGCCGGGCCACGCGGTTGACGATAAAACCCGGCGTTGAACGGGTGTGCACCGGTTTTTTGCCCCAGGCCCTGGCGGTGTCGTACAGGCACTCGGCGAGTGTCGGATCGCTGGCCAGGCCGCAGACCACTTCCACCAACGCCATCACCGGTGCCGGGTTGAAGAAGTGCAGGCCGAGCAGGCGTTGTGGATGCTCAAGCTGCGCGGCGATGCTGGTGATCGACAGCGACGAGGTGTTGCTGGCGAGGATGCAATGCTTGCCACAGATGCCTTCGAGCTGGCGGAACAGCGCGCGCTTGACCTCGAGGTTCTCGACGATGGCTTCGATGATCAGATCGCAATCGGCCAGGACTTCGATGGCTTCCACCGCTTGCAGGCGGGCGACGGTTGCGCTGCGCGACTCGGCCGACAGCTTGCCGTTCTCGACTCGCTTGCCCAGTTGGCGATCAATGCCTTCAATCGCTTGAGCAGCAGCGCCGGGACGATTGTCCAGCAGCAATACCGGATGGCCGGCCTGGGCCGCGATCTGGGCGATACCGGCACCCATGGCCCCGGCGCCGATCACGGCGATGCGTGCGTTGGTGTTCAGTGCGCTCATGACTCAGCGCCCCTTGAAACTTGGGGTGCGTTTTTCCATGAAGGCACCGACGCCTTCACGGTAGTCCTCGCTGCGCCCGGCCAGGCGTTGCAGGTCTTTTTCCAGCTCAAGCTGTTCGTCGAAGCTGTTGCTCAGGCTGGCGTTGAGGCTGCGCTTGATCAGCGCCAGGCCGTAGGTCGGCTGGGTCGCCAGGTGGCGGGCCAGTTTCAGCGCTTCGTCGCGCAAATCGGCGTCGTCCACACACTGGTAGATCAAGCCCCATTGCTCGGCTTGTTCGGCGCTAAGGCGATTGCCCAGCAGTGTCAAAGCCTTGGCCCGAGCCATGCCGACAAGACGCGGCAGGGTCCAGGTGCCGCCGGAATCCGGGATCAGGCCGATCTTGCAGAACGCCTGGATGAAACTGGCCGAACGTGCCGCCAGTACCAGATCGCAGGCCAGCGGAATGTTGGCGCCAGCCCCGGCCGCCACACCGTTGACCGCGCAGATCACCGGCAGCGGCAGGTCGCGCAACTGGCGGATCAACGGGTTGTAGAACTTCTCGATGGACTCGCCCAGGTCCGGCACGGCGCTGCCCGGCGCGACATTGCGGTCGCTCAGGTCTTGCCCGGCGCAGAAGCCGCGCCCTTCACCGGTCAGCAGCAGTACGCGCACGTCCGGGTTCTGCCGCACTTGCTTGAGCGCTTCCTTCACTTCGCCGTGCATCTGGGTGTTGAAGCTATTGAGCTGTTCCGGCCGATTGAGGCTGAGCAGCGCGACGCCGGCGTCGATGGAAAACAGGATGTGTTCGAAGTTCATGGTCTTGGCGTTCTCTTGGCAGTCGTTCGAATTCGGATGTCAGTGGCCGCTTTATTGCCCGGTGAAAGTCGGGCTGCGTTTTTCCTGGAAGGCTGCAATGCCCTCGTCGCGGTCGCGGGTGCCGGCCAGCACGGTGAAGGCGTGGCGCTCGAAACGCAGACCGCTGGCCAGGTCGGTGTCCATGGCCTTGAGCAGTGCTTCCTTGGCCAGGCGCACCGCCAACGGTGCCTTGGCCGCAATGCTGCGGGCGATGTGCAGGGCGCGCTCGACGGTGAATTCCGGCTGGGTGACTTCGCTGACCAGGCCGGCGCGCTGGGCCTGGCGGGCGTCGATCGGTTCGCCGGTCAGCACCATTTGCATGGCCATGGATTTGCCGACGGCACGCAGCAGGCGTTGGGTGCCACCGGCGCCGGGCATGATTCCGAGGTTGATTTCCGGCTGGCCGAAGCGGGCGTCTTCACCGGCAATGATGATGTCGGCGTGCATCGCCAGTTCGCAGCCACCACCGAGGGCGAAGCCGTTGACCGCGACGATCAGCGGTTTGCTGAAGCGGGTGATGGTTTGCCACGAAGCCTGGCGCGGGTCGTCGAGGATGCCGACCAGGTTGCGCTCGGCCATTTCCTTGATGTCGGCACCGGCGGCGAAGGCCTTGCGGCTGCCGGTAAGGACCACGGCCCGGGTGTCGGGGTCGGCTTGGGCGATGTTCAGTTCAGCGGCCAACTCGCCCAGCAACTCGGTGGTCAGGGCGTTCAGGGCTTGCGGGCGCTGCAGGGTAATCAGGCGGACGCCAGGCTCGATCAATTCGACGGCAAGGGTCAGAGGCATGGCGGATGCTCTCACGGTGCACGCTCGGCGTGGTGCCGGCTCGTTATTGGATCGGCCGCAGGGGGCCGGTTTTGCCCAAGTATAGCTATAACGTGATACGTAAATGCAATACAAAAATAGATTTAATGTGTCTTATTGCTGATGGTTTTGATTTTAAGGCTTTCTGCTTAAAGGTGGTGGATAGCGGGTTTTACCTCGAAAACATTGGGTTTTATGGCGATTTTAGGGGCGCACGGGTATTCGTCGGAAAGGTGCGTTTCAAGTGATACGGTTTTTAGTCTTTGTGCTGTTAAAAGTGATGTGATACAAGATGAGTCATTATTTGCATCGCTTTGTGAAGGAAGCTTCCATGACCTGCTACAGCCTTGATGGCCTGACTCCGGTGGTTGATCCGAGCGCTTATGTGCACCCGTCCGCCGTATTGATCGGTGACGTGATCATCGGCCCCCATTGCTATGTCGGTCCGCTGGCCAGTCTGCGCGGTGACTTCGGGCGGATCGTGCTGGAGGAGGGCGCCAACCTGCAGGACACTTGCGTGATGCACGGTTTTCCCGACAGCGACACCGTGGTCGAACGCAACGGCCACATCGGCCACGGCGCGGTGCTGCACGGTTGCCGGATCGGCGCCGATGCGCTGGTGGGCATGAATGCGGTGGTGATGGACAACGCCCGGATCGGCCCGCGTTCATTCGTTTCGGCGGCGGCGTTCGTCAAGGCCGGTTTCGAATGCCCGGAGCAGTCGCTGGTCATGGGCGCACCGGCCAGCATCAAGCGCAGCCTCAGCGATCAGGAAGTGGCATGGAAACAGGCCGGCACCCGGGAATATCAGCAACTGGCCCAGCGTTGCCTGACGCAGATGCAGGTCTGCGAACCGCTGAGCGAACCGGAGCCTGATCGCCCGCGGATCAGTGACAGTGGGTTGCGGCCAAAGGACAGTACCTCATGAACACCACCCCTGTAGGAGCTGCCGAAGGCTGCGATCTTTTGATCTTGATCTTTCAAAAAACAAAATCAAAAGATCGCAGCCTTCGGCAGCTCCTACGGAGTTTCGGTATATTCCTTTTCTTTTTTCCCACGGAACGCCCATGTCGTCCCTGACTCCCTTGAACCATCTGATTACCCGCTTCCAGGAGCAGACGCCGATCCGCGCCAGCTCCTTGATCATCACGTTGTACGGGGATGCCATCGAACCCCATGGCGGCACTGTGTGGCTGGGCAGCCTGATTCAGTTGCTCGAGCCCATCGGCATCAACGAGCGGCTGATCCGTACCTCTATTTTCCGCCTGACCAAGGAAGGCTGGCTGACCGCCGAGAAAGTCGGTCGTCGCAGTTACTACAGCCTGACCGGCACCGGTCGCCGCCGTTTCGACAAGGCCTTCAAGCGGGTCTACAGCACCACGATGCCGGCCTGGGATGGTTCCTGGTGCCTGGTGATGCTCTCGCAGCTGACCCAGGACAAACGCAAACAGGTGCGCGAGGAGCTGGAGTGGCAGGGCTTCGGCGCGATATCGCCGGTGGTACTGGCCTGTCCGCGCAGCGACCGTTCCGACGTCAACGCGACCCTGCTCGACCTCGGCGTCCAGGAAGACACCATCGTCTTCGAAACCACCGCCCAGGACGTACTGGCCTCCAAGGCCCTGCGCCTGCAAGTGCGCGAGAGCTGGAACATCGAGGAGTTGGCGGCGCACTACAGCGAGTTCATCCAGCTGTTCCGACCGCTATGGCAAGCCCTGCGCGAGCAGGAAAACCTGCAACCGGCCGACTGTTTCCTGGCGCGGGTGCTGTTGATTCACGAGTACCGCAAGCTGCTGCTGCGCGACCCGCAACTGCCGGATGAGTTGCTGCCCGGCGATTGGGAAGGCCGCGCCGCCCGCCAGTTGTGCCGCAACATTTACCGTTTGATCTATGCCAAGGCCGAAGAATGGCTGAACGCCGCGCTGGAAACGGCCGACGGCCCGTTGCCGGATGTGGGTGAAAGCTTCTATCGGCGTTTTGGCGGACTGAAATAGCACGTCATTGTTCAGGGAATGGTGCGGTTCAGGAGACTCGAAGCATCCGATGTCGTGTGGATTGACGTAGACAATAAAAATAAGCCTGCGTGAGGCCTGACATGATTTCTACAACAGCACAGCGCCATGATGGGTTCGACCAGTGGATCCATCAGATCAACCAGATCTGTGGCGCCTTCAACGCACAACCCCTGGGCAGCGAATTTGCCGGGCGCATCCGCGAATACCAGAGCGATGGGCTCAAGCTCAGTTTCGTCGACGCGTGCCAGGCGCGTTTGTACCGTACGCCCCAGGAGGTCGCGGCGGGCGAGGGCGGCAAGTATTTTGCGGTGTTCCAGCTCGAAGGCACAGCGGGCATGGCCCAGGGCGACGACAAGGTCTTGCTGTCCCCCGGCGACATCACGCTGATCGATGCCGCGCGGCCCAGCGACTTCACCTACGGCGAAAACTCCCGGCAGTTGTCGCTGATCCTGCCGTATCAACTGGTCGAGCAAACCCTGCGCTTCAATCAGGTCAAGTGCGGCCACCGGATCGCCGCCACATCGCCCATTGCAATGCTCTCGCACCGGCTGATCCTTGATGCCACCCGCCAGCAGCACCTGACCCGACAGGAAAGCGAAGCGACCCTGGAAGCGATCGTCAGCCTGCTGCGCCCGGCGATCAGCCAGGCCGACGACAGCAGCGACTCCCATGAGCGGATCTTCCGCAAGACGCTGACCTGCATCGACGAAAATATTCGCTCCGAAGACCTGTGCCCGAAATGGCTGGCGCGGGAAGTCGGCATGTCCACCCGTGGCCTGTACCGGATGTTTGCCAAGAAAGGATTGGTGGTGGCGCGCTACATCAAGAACCGACGCCTGGATTTGTGCGCCGAATCCCTGCGCCGGTCAGGCAAGGAGGAGAAGTTGTCGGTGCTGGGGTATTCGTGGGGGTTTTCTGATTCGAGCTACTTTTCCACCGCGTTCAAGTCGCGCTTCGGCATTGCGCCGGGGGAGTATCGCAAGCGGCATGGTTGAAGTTTAAAAGATCGCAGCCTTCGGCAGCTCCTACATTGATGGTGTGTAAACCCGATCCTGTAGGAGCTGCCGAAGGCTGCGATCTTTTTGTGTTTACTTCGGCGAGCTGAGGTTCAACGTCGGCGTTTCATCGAAGAAGTTCCACGGTTTGAGCAGCACATGCACCCACTCGGTCGGCATGATCGGCCATTCCTCGGCGCGGGCGATGTGGGTGGTGCCGGTGGTCAGCCAGACCACATCGTCGGTGTTCTCGATGGAGTGGTTGTCCTGGGTGAACTGCCCCAGGCCCGAGTCCTTGTCCGAGCGGTTCGGGTACTTGCCTTCCGGGTACTTTTCCTCGGGGTTGTATTGCGTCACCCACAGCTGCTTGTCCATGAAGCTGAGGCGGTGGTAGAGCCATTCGTCCTTGCCGAAGTTGGCACCCTTGGCCACCGGGTGCGTGCCACCGGCATAAGGAATCAGCTGATAGGAAACCGGGTTGCCGACCTTGTTCTCCTTGCTGAAGTTGGTCAGCAGGCGCACGGTCGACGGATCGAATTTCTGCGCCGCCTGTTGCTCGGTTGTGACGACTTTGGTTTCGGTCTGCATGGTGCTGGTGCGCGGGCCGCCACGGTCGTTCGGCAACACCACCGGGTTCACTTCCACCAGTGAGTTTTGCTCGCCGTCCACGTCCATGTCGAGGCGGAAGTTGTAGATGTGCTGGTGCGTGGTGCCGACGATGTTGTGGTCCAGCAGGGTGCCGTAGCGCGTGTCTTCCCTGGCGGTGTCTTCGTGCATGCTTTTGGACTTCACGCCCTTGACCGCTTCGATGCCGGTGGCGCCGGCGTCGATGCCGATAGTGCCGTTCTGCTGGAACACCCAGTCGAAGATGTAATCGTAGTTGCCCACGGTGCTGATCCAGCGCACCACCAGTTCACGGCGCTCGGTGCTGAGGTTGGGCTGGCCCATTTCCTGGTGTTTGTATTCGGGGCCGGCGTAGCGCTCGAACACCGCCATGGCGCGCGGGATCGCGGTCGGTGCGCCGGTGTAGTCGGCGATGGTCGCGTCCAGCAGCACGGCGTTTTGCGGGGCGTCTTTGCCACGGGCAATCGGTGACGTCAGGGTGCCCATGCCGTAGTCGCCGGAGTCGAGGTAGGCCTTGAAGTACCAGCCGACGTCCGGGTCGCCGTAAGGCACGATCATGCCGCCCAGCGAACCTTCGTACATGATTTTGCGCTTCTTGCCCTTGTCGTCGTAGGTGACGGTGGACAGGATAGGGCCGACCCGCGAATCGAGGCGAACGTGGAAGTCCCAGTTCTGCCAGTGAATGCTGTTGCCGCTGATGGTGTAGTTCTTGCCCTCGGGCTCGATGATTTCCAGCGGTTTGACTGCCACGCCCTGGCGTCCGCGCCCGTCATAAGGCGTGGGTTTCATCGGCACCGGAATGAGCGCTTCGTCTTCGATCTTGATCAGCTTTTTCTGTTCCAGGTCGACAATCGCCACCAGGCCCTCGATCGGGTGCGCCCAGTAGTTGCCGTCACCGGTGTTGAGGTAGCTGACGATTTTCAGCAGGCGCTTGTCCTGCGCCAGGCCGTCCTTGCCGTCGAAGTAGCCGACGGTCAACGGCGTGGCCACGACCTTTTTCACGTCGTCGATGCCGCGCTTGGCCAGGGCCTGGGCGTATTCCGGGCTGGTCTCGACGGCGGTTTGCACCGTTGCGAAATCGTCCAGCAGCACCATGCCGTGGGCGCCCTCGATCGGTTTCCAGGATTTGAGTTCTTTCTTGTCGAGGTCGACCAGGGCTTCGATCACGTGCTTGCCGTCGAGCACCACGATTGAGGCCTCACGCGCCTGGGCGACGTTCTGCCCGGTGAAGACGAAGTTCCACACTTGATCCTTCGGCGGCTCCTTGACCGAGACTTCGGTGAAGCGGAAACCGGGCTTGTAGTTTTCCGATTTCCTGACGATGTCCACGGCCGTGGTGATTTCGGCTGCACTCAGGGGATTGAGCGGGTTGGGGCGGGTCTCGACGACGAAGGTCTTGTCCAGCCCGGACTGGAACACCAGGTTGATAAAGTCCTTGGACATGAACGCCGTATGGTCCTTGAACACCACCGGCACCGTCAGCTCGATACGCTTGCCGTTGAGCATCGCCACTTTGCTGTCGGGCTTGACCCTGAGGTAGACCCCGTCCTTGGCAATGGTGAACAGATTGGCGTAATCGTCCCATTTCACCGTGGCGCCAAACTCCTCAAGGCCCGCTTGCAGCGGCACCATTTCGGCTTGACCGCCGTGGGCCTGGGCAGGGTTCGCCCAGAAAGGCAAACCGAGGGTGCTCAGGGTGATGGCCAGGGCCAGACGGGCAAGCGGTGTTCTTTTGGGCGACGCTTTGGGGCTGAACATGGGTGAATTCCTGGGGAAAAGCCGGGTACGGGCACTCCTGCACTCTGTTACAACCCGTCAATGGCTGCTTTTGAATGCCTGCCAGATTTCTTTGGTTGCGTGCCGCGATCCAGCTTTCCTGACGAAATGCACAATGGCAAGGGGACAAAGTGCCTGGCTGCGGAGCCGCAAAGCATTGCTTCGAGTTAATAGGAAGCATTACTATTCACGCCCCGTCTCCACAGCACGCCGCAATGACCCTCAAGCTGCCCCGCAGACACGGCTTTTTCGAGCATTACGAAGAGTTGGTTGGCACCTGGACCCGTCGCCTGAGGAATCGTCAGCAGGCCGAGGACCTGGCCCACGACACCTTCGTGCGGGTGCTTGAGTCCGATTCGGCGGTGGTGCAACAGCCCCGGGCGTATTTGCACCAGACCGCGCGCAATATTGCCGTGGATGGTTATCGGCGTGAGGACCGGCGGGGCGCCATGGAGTCGGAGGCGATTGATCTCAGTGAGTCGCCGACCGGCGACCCGGAGCATTTCATGCATGCGATCCAGCTGGCTGATTCCATCGAGCAGGCGCTCACCGAGTTGCCGGTCAACTGCCGCAAGGTGTTTGTCTGGCAGAAAATCGAGGGCCTGACCCAGGCAGAAATCGCCGAACGCCTGGGGCTGTCCAGGAACATGGTGGAAAAGTATATGATCCGCACGCTTCGGCACCTGCGTGATCGCCTTGAAGGACTGCAATCATGATGTGTGGTGGCTTGCGTAGGAGCTGCCGAAGGCTGCGATCTTTTGATCTTCAGCGGTCTCAAAGCAGCCAAAAGATCGCAGCCTGCGGCAGCTCCTACACCAGGATGCGGCGTGAATTCTCCTCCCCAGCCAAACAGGAACTTCCATGATGGATACTCGTGATTGTGCGTGCGGGCAGACAGCGGTTCGCGATGACGCGGCGCAGTGGTTTGTGCGTTTGCAGGAGCCTGTTGTGGATGTCGAAGTGCGGCACCGGTTTGAGCTCTGGCTGGACCAACACCCCCAGCACCGCAACGAATTCGAAGTGCTCCAGGGCTTGTGGAGTGCCGCCGACCTGGTGCCGGCCGCGCGTTTGCAGGCCCTGTGTGAAACTCCGCCGGTGCTGAAAAAACCTCGTCCGGTGCTGCGCTATGCGGTGGCCGCCAGCGTGCTGGCCGTGGCGCTCGGCCTGGGCTTGTTCAGCGGCCTGAATTATCCGGTGCCTTACACCGCCGAGTTTTCAACAGCCCTGAATGAGCGCCGCCATGTGGCGTTGCCGGACGGCTCGGTGGTCGACCTGGACAGCCGCAGCCGGATCCAGGTGCGCTTTGAAAAGGATCGCCGCAACGTCGAATTGACTGCAGGCGAAGCGATGTTCAGCGTCGAGCATGACACCAGCCGACCCTTTGTTGTCGCGGCGGGCAGCGGCAAGGTCACGGTCACCGGCACCCGCTTCGACGTGCGCCATGGCGCCCGCGAAACCCGGGTGGTGGTGGAGCAGGGCACCGTCAAGGTTCAAGGGCACGACGCGGGCGATAACGATTTCATCAATCTGACGGCGGGCCTTGGCACCCACGTCGATGCCCAGGGCAGAGTTGCCGCCGCTTATGCCGTCAACCCGACGGAAATGACCGCGTGGCGCAGCGGCAAACTGGTGTTCAACAACGCCAGCCTCGCCGATGTCGCCGAGCAGGTCTCGCGCTATCGCGAGAAGCCGCTCAAGGTCGCCAGCGCAGCGGTGGGCGATCTGCGCCTGACCAGCGTGTTCAAATCCGACAACACCGATGCGCTGCTCAAGGCCTTGCCGAGCATCCTGCCGGTGGCCGTGCGCACCCTTGGCGATGGCAGCCAGGAAATAATTTCAAAATAAAATTCAGGTTTTTTTCGAGTTCATCGTCTTCCTGTTCAACTGCAACTGGTTTGCATTAACAAACGCACACTCTTGCGATCCACAGGATTACGTTCGACGTGAAAATCTCCACCGCTAAAAACAACAAACTCCCCTGGTTGCCGCAGGCCCTTGCGCTCGCGGTCAATATTGCGCTGCCCCAGGCCTTTGCCGCCGACGGCATCCGCATCCCGGCGCAACCTCTGGGACAAGCCCTGAGTCAGTTGGGCCAGCAAACCTCGCTTCAGGTGTTCTTCAGCCCTGAACTGGTTGCCGGCAAGCAGGCCCCGGCGGTGGATGGCAACCTTTCCCCGGAAGACGCGTTGCGCCAGTTGCTGCAAGGCAGCGGCCTGCAATACCAGATCGATGAAGGTTCGGTGACCTTGATGCCGGCGCCCGCTTCGGCGGCCAACGGCCCACTGGAACTGGGCGTGACTGACATCAAGGTGGTCGGCGACTGGCTCGGCGACGCCGATGCCGCCGTGGTGCAGAACCACCCCGGCGCACGCACCGTGGTGCGCCGCGAAGCGATGGTCGAGCAGGGGGCGATGAACGTCGGCGAGGTGTTGAAGCGCGTTCCTGGCGTGCAAGTGCAGGACGCCAACGGTACCGGTGGCAGCGACATTTCCCTGAACGTCGGCGTGCGCGGCCTGACTTCGCGCCTGTCGCCACGCTCCACCGTGCTGATCGACGGCATCCCGGCGGCGTTCGCGCCTTATGGCCAGCCGCAACTGTCCATGGCGCCGATTTCCTCCGGCAACCTCGACAGCATCGACGTGGTGCGCGGTGCCGGTTCCGTACGCTACGGGCCGCAAAACGTCGGTGGCGTGATCAACTTCGTGACCCGCGCGATCCCGGAGCAAGCCTCGGCGGATATCGGCACCACCCTGGAAACTTCCCGGCACGGTGGCTGGAAGCACATCGACACCGCGTTCATGGGTGGTACCGCCGACAACGGCATGGGCGTGGCGTTGTTGTACTCCGGGGTGAACGGCAACGGTTACCGTGAAAGCAACAACGGCAACGACATCGACGACGTGATCCTCAAGACCCATTGGGCGCCGACCGATGTCGACGATTTCAGCCTCAACTTCCACTACTACGATGCCAAGGCCGACATGCCCGGCGGCCTGAACCAGGCGCAGTACGACGCCGACCCGTTCCAGTCGGTACGCGACTACGACAGCTTCAGCGGCCGGCGCAAGGATGTGTCGTTCAAGTGGGCGCGGCAGATCGACGATCGCACCCAGGCCGAAGTGCTGACCTATTACACCGACAGCTTTCGTGGCAGCACCATTGCCTCGCGGGACCTGAACACACTCAACTCCTATCCGCGCAGCTACTACACCTACGGTATCGAACCACGGGTGTCCCATGTGTTTGATGTGGGCCCGACCACCCAGGAAGTCAGTGTCGGTTATCGCTACCTGAAAGAGGCCATGCACGAAGAGGCCAGCCGAGTGGCGCTGGTCGACAACCAGCCAGTGGTGCGTCCGGGGGCGGACGGCCATGTCTATCAGGACCGCACCGGTGGCACCGAGGCCAATTCGGTCTACGTCGACAACAAGATCGACGTTGGCAACTGGACCGTCACCCCGGGTATTCGCTTCGAGCACATCAGCACCGACTGGCACGACCGCCCGGTGCTGGATAACGCCGGTAAGCGGGTGCCGGAGAAAAAACGCAGCATCGAAAGCAACGAACCGCTGCCGGCCCTGAGTGTGATGTATCACATGTCCGATGCCTGGAAACTGTTCGCCAACTACGAAACCTCATTCGGCGCGCTGCAGTATTTCCAACTGGGGCAGGGCGGTATCGGTGATGAGCCCGCCAACGGCCTGGAGCCGGAAAAGGCCAAGACCTACGAGATCGGTACGCGCTACAACGATGACGTGTGGGGCGGTGAGGTGACGCTGTTCTACATCGACTTCGACGACGAACTGCAATACATCAGCAATGACGTGGGCTGGACCAACCTCGGCGCGACCAAGCACCAGGGGATCGAAGCCTCGGTGCACTACGACATGGCCGCGCTGAACCCGATGCTGGACGGCTTGACCGCCAACGCCGGTTTCACCTATACCCGTGCCACCTACGAAGGTGAGATCCCGGGCTTCAAGGGCCGTGACCTGCCGTTCTACTCCCGCCAGGTGGCCACCGCCGGCCTGCGTTACGACGTCAACCGCTGGACTTACAACCTCGATGCGTTCGCCCAGTCCAAGCAGCGCTCGCCGGGCACCGGCGTGAACGCCGATGGCAGCTTTAACGGCAACTACATCACCGAAGGCACCGCTGACGGCCAGTTCGGTGATATCCCGGGTTACGTGCTCTGGAACGCACGTGCCGGCTATGACTTCGGTCCGCAGGTGTCGAACCTGAAACTGGGGGCGGGGGTGAAGAACATCTTCGACAAGCAGTATTTCACCCGTTCCAGCGACAACAACTCGGGCATGTACGTCGGTGCGCCGCGCACGTTCTTTGTGCAGGCCAGTGTCGGGTTCTGATAGACCGAGGTGTACCAAGAACCCTGTGGGAGCGGCGGTGCGGCGATCCCACATTGGGTACGGGGCTTACCGGTGGAAGCTTTTCAGACCTTCAACACTTTCCCGCCAACGGCCACCGCCACCAGCAACAGCGCCATCAAGGCAAAGGCAAAGCTCAGGCTACTGCCATGGGCGACGAAGCCGATGACGGCGGGGCCTGCCAGGATGCCCGCATAACCCAGGGTGGTAATGGCCGGCACGGCGATGCTTTCGGGCATGACCGTCTGTTTGCCGACCGCGGTGTACAGCACCGGCACAATGTTCGAGCAACCGGCACCCAGCAGCGCATAACCCGCCAGCGCCGCCTCCCAGCTCGGTGCGAACGTCGCCAGAAACAAGCCTGCAGCGGCTGTCAGCCCGCCGAACACAATCACCCGCGTCGCGCCCAGGCGCCGCACGATTTTGTCACCGGTCAAGCGCCCGGCCGTCATGGTCAGGGCAAACGCGGCATAACCGAGCCCCGCATACGCCGTGTCGATGCCACGTTCCTGTGTCAGGAACACCGCACTCCAGTCCAGCGCCGCGCCTTCGGCGAGGAACACGATGAAGCACATGCCGCCGATGAACAGGACGATGCCGTGGGGCATCGCAAACGCGGGCCCCGAACTCTCGCTGCCGTAGGGCAGCAGATGCGGCACGGCCTTGGCCAGCGCGATCAGCAGCAACATGATCACCACCAGCGTCGCCCCCAGGGGTGAAATTCCCAGGCCAAGCAACCCGCTGACACCCGCCGCACCGACAATCCCGCCCAGGCTGAACAGGCCATGGAACCCCGACATCATGTTTTTACCGCTGGCGCGCTCGACGATCACCGCTTGCAGGTTGACCGTCGAATCCACGGTGCCAAGCCCCGCGCCGAACATGAACAATGCGGCGACCAGCGCCGGAATCGACGACACCGTCGCCAGCAGCGGCAGGGCGGCACAGATCAGCAGGGTCCCGCCGGCCGTCACCCGCCGGCAGCCGAAACGTGTGGCCAGGATCCCGGCCAACGGCATCGCCAGTATCGAACCCACCCCCAGGCACAGCAGCAACAATCCCAAAGTGCCTTCATCCAGTCCGGCCCGGGCCTTGGCATAGGGCACCAGCGGCGCCCACGCGGCGATGCCGACCCCGGCGATGAAAAATCCGATGCGCGTGGACATCTGTTCCAGGCGGCCGGGAACGAAGGTGGTCTGGCTGTTGAGGCTGGTCATAACAATCCTTGGCAAAAAGCGTCGCGTCCTCAACGGACAGTGATCGGCCTGGGAGGGTTCGATCAGTGCCCGGAAAGTTTTACGGTCAAACAGGGCGACATGGTTGCACAGCGCCGCTGTTTTTCGCGATATGTTGAACCATTCCAACGACACACGGAGGGCGCCATGGCGCAGCGGTACGATGCACGGGGCAACATTTACATCGTGGTAGCGCCCGAAGAACTGCGCCGCCAGGGTATCGACCTGCCCGATCAGGCCAGCCAGGCAGCGCAAACCCTCGAAGCCTGGGCGCTAGCCGCGATCGAGGCTTGTTGCAGCTGGGCTCCAGGCACTCAACCACCCGGCAGCAAGGATCATCGCAGCGACGGTTTGCTGGTCGGACCATTTCAGGCGTCGCCACCCTTTGATCTGTTGATCGTCAACACCGACGGTACCCTGGCCGAGCGCAGCGGCAACGGGCTGACGATTTTTTCCCAGGCCCTCAGCGATCAAGGGCTATTGCCGCAGAGCGAAGCCTGTCTGCTCAGGGTTCACCACGACAAGGCTGATACGCCTTCGCCGGGGCAGACTTCAGTGAGAACCGCAGAGGTCGAGGGCGTGAAGGGGTTCTGGCTCGATCTGGGCCAGCCGGGATTCGGGCCGTCGGCGGTCAGTGCTCACGGGGTTGCAACGGCGATGTTCAACGGTCGCGAACTCAGCCACGTTGAACCATTGTCGGCACTCAACAGCGCATGGTCGCGCAGCCAGTTCGCGCGGGTCGGCAATCCCCATTGCGTGACGCTGGTGGAAAGTGCCGGGGACCTGCCGAGCAACGAGCAGATGCGCGAGCCGGCGCTGGGGGAGGGGCTGACGCGGATTGCCTACGCCATGCCGGTCGGTGCAGGCAAACCTTGTCCGGCGGGGATCAATTTGCAATGGGCAATGCGTGTGTCTGAGGGGCACATCGCCGCGCGGGTGTTCGAGCGGGGCGAGGGGCCGACGGCGTCGTCGGGGACCAGTGCCAGCGCGGTCGCCTGTGCGGCCTGGCGGGCAGGTTGGGTCAGCGCCGGGGAGGTCAAGGTGACGATGCCGGGTGGCACGGCGCCGATCTTGCTGGAAGAGGAGCATGGGGAATTGAGTCGGGTCAGTCTGTTTGGTACGGCTCGGTTAATTGATTGACTTCAAAATAGCCTTCGCGAGCAAGCCCGCTCCCACAGTTGATCTTCAGTGAACACAACATCTGTGTACGACAAAGAACCCGTGTGGGAGCGGGCTTGCTCGCGAAGAGGCCAGCTCGGTCAACACCAGACTCAGCTCAGCCCACTGAACTCCACCACCGGCATCGTCCGCTTCATCAACACCTTGCCATCGCGCACCGAGTACAGCGGCAACCCCTGGCTGCGGATCACCTCGTAATCGCTCTCCGCCGACAGAATCAGCAGATTCGCCGGCCGCCCGCGCTCCAGGCCATAGCGATCGCCGAGGTTCATGGCTTTGGCGCTATTGTCCGTCACCAGGTCCAGCGCACTTTGCAGGTTGCGATAACCGAGCATGTGACAGATGTGCAGGCCGGCTTCGAGCACCCGCAGAATGTTGCCGTTGCCCAGCGGATACCACGGATCGACGATCGAGTCCTGGCCGAAGCACACGTTCATGCCCGCTTCCAGCAACTCGTTGACCCGGGTCACACCCCGGCGTTTCGGGAAACTGTCGAAGCGACCTTGCAGGTGGATGCTTTCGGTGGGGCAGGAGACAAAGCTGATCCCCGAATGCCCGAGCAAGCGAAACAGTTTGGCGCAGTAGGCGTTGTCGTAAGAGCCCATGGCCGTGGTGTGGCTGGCCGTGACCCGCGAACCCATGTCGCGGCTGCGGGCCTCTTCGGCGAGCACCTCGAGAAAACGTGAGTGCGGGTCGTCGGTTTCGTCGCAATGCACGTCCACCAGGCAACCGCTGCGTTCGGCCAGGTCCATGAGGAACTTCACCGAGCTGACGCCCTGATCGCGGGTGTATTCAAAATGCGGAATGCCGCCCACCACGTCCGCGCCCATGCGGATGGCTTCTTCCATCAGTTCGCGACCATTGCGGTAGGACTCGATGCCTTCCTGGGGAAAGGCGACGATTTGCAGGTCGACCAGGTGCCGGCTTTCCTCGCGCACTTCGAGCATGGCCTTGAGCGCGGTCAGTTGCGGGTCGGTGACGTCGACGTGGGTGCGCACATGCTGGATGCCGTGGGCGGCGAGGGCCTGGATGGTTTTCTTGGCCCGGGCCTTGGTGTCTTCTTCGGTGATGGTGGCCTTGCGTTCGCCCCAGCATTCGATGCCTTCGAACAGCGTGCCGCTCATGTTCCAGCGCGGTTCGCCGGCGGTCAGGGTGGCGTCGAGGTGGATGTGCGGTTCGACAAAGGGGGGCACCACCAGATTGCCACCGGCGTCCAGATCGTCAGGGCCCAGGGTCGGGGCTTCGATCTGGCGGCCGATGCTGCTGATCAGGCCGTTTTCCAGGTTCAACTCATGCAGGCCTTCCTGGTTGCGCAGACGGGCGTTGATGATGTGCATCGGGCAGATCCTTTTGGCGAATCGTTCAGGCGATACCCTTACGTTAGCTCGCCAGCGGCGAATCCCGCCAGTTCAAAATGTGGGAGCGGGTTTGTTCAGGAGGATTGTTGCAGGGGTAAAAATCCCATAAGAGCGGCGACGACCGCCTCGGGCGCATCTTCCTGAACCAGATGACCGGCGTTGGGTATCGGATAAAACAGCGATCCGGGAATCATCCGATGCAGCGCCTGCCCGCGTTCGATGGGAATCCACTGGTCGTCTTCACCCCAGAGAATCTGCACCGGGCAGCGAATCGTCGGGTACAGGCCCTCGGCCTCACGGGTATAGCGCTCGTCCATCTGCGCGATCTGCCGGTAGAACGCCGCCTGCCCCGGTTCCCCCAGCCACGGCTGAACGTAGGGGGCGAGTTCGGTATCGGGAATTTCCCGCTTGATCGCCCCGCGTATATAGGTCGGCACGATGGCGCGCTGGATGTAATCGGGCAGTCCGCTGAAGGCTGCTTCATGCTGGCGCACATGCTGCACGAATGGCGAGCCCCAGGGTGTGAGCGCCACCGGGTCGATCAGCGTCAGGCTGCGGTAATCCTTGTCGTTGAGCAGGTGCGTGCGCAGCGCCGTGGCACCGCCAAAGTCATGGGCCACCACGTCGGGGCAGTCCAGGTCCCAATGCTCCAGCAACTGCGTCAACAACAGGTTTTGCACACCGAGCGAGACATCGTCCTCGGGTTGTGCCGACTGCCCATAGCCCAGCAGATCGAAGTAGTGGACGCGGTGAGTCGCCATGAAATACGGCGCGATCCGGTGCCACACGAAAGAAGAAAACGGCGTGCCATGCACGAACACCAGCGGCGGGCCGTCGCCGCGTATGGTGTAGCGTACCTGATGTCCGTTGAACTCGAAGACCTGATCCAGTGGCCAGTCAGTCATGGGCTTGTCCTCTTGGCGGGGAAGAGGCAAAGAGCATAGGCATAAAAAAACAGCCGATGAAGGCTGTTTTTCATGTCACTGACGAAACGCATATCCCTTGTGGGAGCAGTGTTGTCTGAAGATTACTCGCCGCGATAGATGCAACCGCTGGTGCAGGTCTCGTGGATACGGATCGCGCTCAGTTCCGGCAGCAGAGGCTTCAATTCCTGCCAGATAAACTTGGCCAACACTTCGCTGGTCGGGTTTTCCAGGCCGGGAATGTCGTTCAGGTAGTTGTGGTCCAGGCGCTCGTACAGCGGCTTGAAGATCGCCTTGATTTCCGAGAAGTCACGGATCCAGCCGGTGTGCGGGTCGAGGTCGCCGCTCAGGTGGATGGCCACTTTGAACGAGTGACCGTGCAGGCGCCCGCACTTGTGGCCGTCCGGGACGTGGGGCAGGCGATGGGCGGATTCGAAAGTAAATTCCTTGAAGATTTCCACAGTGTTTTCAGCTCTGTTCAGGTGGCGTTCGCCGCAGCGATTCGGGCAGGCGGCGAGTTTAGCAGTTTGTCCTGACTAAAGGGTCAGCAAGCGCTCGCCGAGGCGACCGTTGGCGGCCAGTTCGAGGAACTCGTCCCCCAGGCGGCGACTTTCGTCCATGGTCGTGCGCCAATATTTCTGCCGGCTCGGGGAATCGCCCATGAAGCGCTTGAAGTCGTTTCGGTCCGGCAGTTTGCCGTAGGGCAGGCGCGCCAGGTATTCCTTCGATGGTGCCAGCAACAGCACGTTCTGCAAGCGAGCCGGGCAGGCGCGGCGCCACGGCAGGGTCTTGTCGAACCAGCCCGGGATCACCCGGTCGGTGAAGTGCGGGTACAGCACGATGTCGTTGCCGCTGTAGGGCAGGTCCAGGTGGTAATCCAGCAGACCACCGTCGCGGAAGGTCCCGGCGCCGGCGCCCGGCAGGTCGCGCACGCCTTGCATCACCATCGGGATCGAGCCCGAGGCCAGCAGGGCCTGGCGCAAATTGCCGGCATTGAGGGCGACGAAGCGCGAGGGGAAGTCATTCAAGGCATCGACCGGCGGCGCCAGGCGCGGGTCGTGGATGATCAGGCGTTCGAAGTGTCGTGCCAGCCGCGCCCGGCCACGCAGGTTGTCGGCGATGACCGATGACAGGCCCAACCCCAGGCGGCCGCGATGATCGTCGGCCAGCAAACCGTGGCTTTTGACCACCATGATGTTCAGGCGGTAATGGCTGTTACTGAGGATCGAGGCATCGCGACCGTCGAGCAGGTCATTGAGCATGCGCTGTGAGCTCTGGCTGATCTGCGCCATGGTCACGCCCTTGGCAAAGTGTTGCTCTGTGTACAGCTGCCCGAGACGCCGGATACCCTCGGCGGCGTCCGGCAGGCAGGCGCTGGCGAAGCGCCAGGAACCCACCGATGCGCCAATCAGCGAACGCTCCCGCGGTGCCGCCGGCAGCCACTCGCCGAACAGCGCCAGGTCCAGACCCTGAATCCCCAGCGCCTTCGGCCCGCCAGCCGCGCCCGGCAAGGTGCCGACGTCGGCGGCGTTCAAACCGTTGTCCCGGATGCGCGCAAAGGCTCGTGGGCCGGCCTTGAGGGTCAGGGACGGGAACTTGATGTGGATGGCGGTCATTGCGCTCTCGAAGTGTGTAGGAGCTGCCGAAGGCTGCGATCTTTTGGTCTTTTGCCTGGCGACTCAAGTGAAAGTGAGAAAGGATCGCAGCCTTCGGCAGCTCCTACGGGGTTGTGGTGTCAGCAATGATGGCAATTCAGTTTCAATTAAGTTCAGCGGGTTAAGGTGGCTCGCCTATACCCCCGACGCAACGCTGGTACCATTGTGGTTTTCGCTCTGGAATTAGACGCGGTCAGCGGGCAGTGACTCAAGGATCATCAGGATTGGTAATGAAGGTGTTTCTACTCAATCGATGTGTCGCACGCAGAATGGCGCTGCTGCTTCTGGCATTTTGCTCGGCAGTGATGGCCCGCGACCTGGATCAGGATGAAGCCCTGCGCCTGCGTCAACAGGGCGTGATCCTGCCGCTGGAGCAACTGCTGCAGCAAGCGATGGATCGCTACCCCGGCGCAAAACTGCTGGAAGCCGAACTCGAAGAGAAGCACAACATCTACCTTTATGATGTCGAATTGCTGACCCCCGAAGGCGTGGTCCGTGAGCTGCACATCGATGCGACTGACGGCCGATTATTGAAAGACGAGGAAGACTGATCCATGCGTTTGCTCCTGGTGGAAGACCATGTGCCCCTGGCCGACGAACTGCTGGCCGGCCTCAGTCGCCAGGGCTATGCGGTGGACTGGCTGGCCGATGGTCGCGATGCTGTGCATCAGGGCAGCACCGAGCCTTATGACCTGATCATCCTCGACCTCGGTTTGCCCGGTGTGCCGGGGCTTGAGGTGCTGGCGCAATGGCGCGCGGCGGGGCTGGTCACGCCGGTGCTGATCCTGACGGCCCGGGATTCCTGGGCCGAACGCATCGAAGGCCTCAAGGCCGGCGCCGACGATTACCTGACCAAGCCATTTCATCCCGAAGAGCTGTTTTTGCGCATCCAGGCGTTGCTGCGCCGCTCCCATGGCCAGGTCAACCAGCCAACGCTCAAGGCTGCCGGGCTGCATCTGGACGAAGGTCGCCAGTGCGTTGTGCGCGACGGTGCGGACATTCAGCTGACCGCCGCGGAGTTTCGCCTGTTGCGTTATTTCATGCTGCACCCCGAGCAGATCCTCTCCAAAGGCCACCTTGCCGAACACCTCTACGACGGTGAAACCGAGCGCGATTCCAATGTGCTGGAAGTCCACGTCAACCACTTGCGCCGCAAACTCGGCAAAAGTGTGATTGAAACCCGTCGCGGCCAGGGTTACCTGTTCGGCGGGCAAGCCCGGTGAGATCGATCCAGCGCCGCTTGAGCCTGGGCCTGATCAGCGTGATGGTGGTCGTTGGCCTGGTGCTGGCGCAAACCAGCCTGTGGTTGTTCGAAATGGGGTTGCAGCGTTACCTCGAAGCCGGGTTGCGCAATGACAGCGAGAACCTGCTGGCGGCGCTGGTGCGCGGGCCGCAAGGTTTGCAGCTGGATGAGCGGCGCCTGTCACCGGCCTATCAGCGGCCATTCTCCGGGCATTATTTCCGCATCGATTTCACCGATGGCCATTGGCGTTCCCGTTCCCTTTGGGATCAGGAACTGCCGGTGCTCGATCAACCCGGTCTGCATGGCAACTTGCAACTGGGGCCGGAAGGGCAACAGTTACTGGTGCTGCGCACGGACTATCGACGTTCGGGGGTGCCGATCTCCATCAGTGTCGCCGAGGATTACACGCCGATACGCGAAAGCTTCCGGCGCATGCAACAGCTCGGGTTTGGCCTCGGTTTGACAGCGCTGTTGCTGATTCTGCTGCTGCAACGGATTACCGTGCGCCGGGCCTTGCGTCCGCTGGAGCAGGCCCGTGAGCAGATTGCGCAGCTGCAACAGGGCCAGCGCTCGCAACTCGACGATCGGGTGCCGGTGGAACTGGAGCCACTGGTGGCGCAGATCAACCATTTGCTGGCCCATACCGAGGACAGCCTCAAGCGCTCACGCAATGCCCTGGGCAACCTCGGCCACGCCTTGAAAACCCCGCTGGCGGTGCTGTTGAGCCTGGCTTCAAGCGAGCAACTCGACGCGCACCCACAATTGCGCAAGACCCTCAAGGAACAACTGGAACAAGTCCAGCAGCGACTCAATCGGGAACTCAATCGTGCGCGGTTGTCCGGCGATGCGTTGCCGGGCGCCTTGTTTGATTGCGATGCCGAGCTCCCCGGCTTGCTGGCCACGCTGAACATGATCCATGGCGACCACCTGGCACTGAGCTACCGCGCACCCGCCGGCCTGCAATTGCCCTGGGATCGCGAGGACCTGCTGGAACTGTTGGGCAACCTGCTGGATAACGCCTGCAAGTGGGCCGATGCCGAGGTTCGCCTGAGTGTGGCCGAGACTGCAGAGGGCTTTGAACTCGGCGTGGAAGATGACGGCCCGGGGATTCCCGAAGAGCGTCGCGATCAGGTGTTCGGCCGAGGCACGCGCCTGGACGAGCAAACCCATGGGCATGGTTTGGGGCTGGGTATCGTGCGCGACATCGTCGATAGCTGGGGCGGCAGACTGTCGTTGCTGGAAAGCGAGTGGTGCGGGCTGAAGGTCGTCATCGAATTGCCCAGACACTGAGGTTCTATGTGGGAGCGAGCAAGCCCGCTCCCACATAGAACCTCCCCCTGCTCAGGTGTGATGAATCTCCCGATCCTTGGTTTCCGGCATGAAGAAAATACCCAGCACCGCCGTCATCACCGCGATGACGATCGGATACCACAGCCCGTAGTAGATATCCCCCGTGGCCGCCACCATGGCGAACGCCACCGTCGGCAGGAAGCCACCGAACCAGCCATTGCCGATGTGGTAGGGCAGCGACATCGAGGTGTAGCGGATGCGCGCGGGGAACAGTTCCACCAGCCAGGCGGCAATCGGCCCGTAGACCATGGTCACGTAGATCACCAGGATCGTCAGCAGCAGCAACACCATCGGGTAGTTGGTCTTGGCCGGGTCGGCCTTCTCGGGGTAGCCGGCGTCCTTGAGGGCGGTGGCGAGGGTGGCGGTAAAGGCGTCGTTTTTGGCCTTGAAGTCGGCGGTCGGCATGTCGGTGCCCTCGAAGCTCTCGATCACTTTCTCGCCAATGCGCACCTGCGCAACGGCGCCCGGCTCGGCGTTCACGTTCTTGTAGGGGATGGCCTTTTTGGCCAGCACGGTCTTGGCCAGGTCACAGGAACTGGTGAATTTGGCCTTGCCCACCGGGTCGAACTGGAACGAGCACTGGGCGGGATTGGCGACGACCGTGACCGGATTCTTCTCCTGCGCAATGAACACGTCGGGGTTACCGTATTGGGTCAGCGCATGGAAGATCGGGAAGTAAGTCAGGGCCGCGAGGATGCAGCCAGCCATGATGATGCCCTTGCGCCCGATGCGGTCGGACAGGCTGCCGAAAATGACGAAGAACGGCGTGCCGATCAGCAATGAGCCGGCAATCAGCAGGTTCGCGGTCTGCGGGTCGATCTTCAGCGTCTGCAGCAGGAAGAACAGTGCATAGAATTGCCCGGTGTACCAGACCACCGCCTGGCCGGCGGTACCGCCGAGCAGGGCCATGATTACGATCTTCAGGTTTTCCCAGCGGGCGAAGGATTCAGTCAGCGGCGCCTTGGAAGACTTGCCTTCGGCCTTCATTTTCATGAAAACCGGCGACTCGCTGAGCTGCAGGCGGATGTACACCGAGACGATCAACAACAGGATCGACAGCAGGAACGGAATCCGCCAGCCCCAGGCTTCGAAGGCTTCGGTGCCCAGGAGGGTACGGCAGGCGAGGATCACCAGCAGTGAAAGAAACAGGCCGAGGGTTGCCGTGGTCTGGATCCACGAGGTAAAGAAGCCGCGTTTGCCCTTGGGTGCATGTTCGGCCACGTAGGTCGCGGCGCCGCCGTACTCACCCCCCAGCGCCAGGCCTTGCAACAGGCGCAGGCTGATCAGGATGATCGGCGCGGCGACGCCGATGGTCGCATAGCCGGGCAGCAAACCCACCACGGCCGTGGAGATACCCATGATCACGATGGTGATGAGAAACGTATGCTTGCGCCCGATCATGTCGCCCAACCGACCGAACACGATGGCGCCGAAGGGGCGCACGGCGAAGCCGGCGGCGAAGGCGAGCAGGGCGAAGATGAAGGACGTCGTTTCGTTGACACCGGCGAAGAAGTGCTTGGCGATGATCGCCGCGAGGGAGCCGTACAGGTAGAAGTCGTACCACTCGAACACGGTGCCCAGGGAGGAGGCGAAGATGACCTTGCGCTCCTCCCGGGTGAGCCCGCGGTTGGGCGCGCTGCCCGTGGTTGTATTGTCGATTGCTGCCATGAGTATTCTCCGTCTTGCTCTTGTTGTAGGCCGGAGTTCCCACCAACACTTACCGTACCCAGGCCCTGGGGCTGAAGTCATCGGATTACGTGGCTTGCATTCAGGTTGACGCTAGAAAACGCTGCAAGGTTCCATGAAGCATAATCAAGGTCTGGCAGATATCCACTCGCCATCATTTGGTTGAGTCGGGCACAGAAAAATTTGTGGGAGCGGGCTTAAACGCGGAACTGATCCATCAGGCTCTGCTGCTGGTTCGCCAGGCTGTTGAGCGACTGGCTGACCCGCGCCGATTCATTGGCCTGGCCCGACAGCGACTCGGTCACGTCGCGGATGGTCGCCACGTTGTTGTTGATCTCCTCGGCCACCGCGCTTTGCTCTTCGGCGGCACTGGCGATCTGCATGTTCATGTCGTTGATCACGGTCACCGCGTCGCCGATCTGGCGTAACGCCGTTACCGCCTGGCCAACCTGCTCGACACTGCCCTGGGCCTGACGATGGCTGTTGCTCATCGAGCCCACCACTTCCTGGGTGCCGTTTTGCAGTTGTTCGATCACCAGACGGGTTTCTTCGACGGATTCCTGGGTACGCCGCGCCAGATTGCGCACTTCATCGGCCACCACGGCAAACCCGCGTCCGGCCTCACCGGCACGAGCCGCTTCGATCGCGGCGTTAAGGGCCAGCAGGTTGGTCTGTTCGGCAATCGCGCGGATCACTTCCAGTACCGTGCCGATCTTCTCGCTGTTGGCGGCCAGGCCTTCGACTTGGACCATGGCCGCGCTCATGTCGGCGGCGAGATTGTCGATGCTGGCGGTGGTGCGGTCGATCACGGTCAGGCCCTGACGGGTCGCCTGATCGGCATCCCTCGCGGCATGGGCCGCTTGCGCGGCGCTGCGGGCGACGTCCTGGGCGGTGGCGCTCATTTCGTGGGAGGCTGTCGCGACCTGATCCACCTGGCGGTACTGCTGTTCCATGCCGGCGCTGGTCTGGGTGGCGATGGCGGACGACTGGTCCGCGGTACTGCGAGCGTCCTGCACCGAACGTTTCACTTCGGCAATGATCGGTTGCAGCTTGTCGAGGAAACGGTTGAACCAGCCGGCCAACTGGCCCAGCTCATCCTGCTTGTCGTAGGCCAGGCGGCGGGTCAGGTCACCTTCGCCGCTGGCGATGTCTTCGAGCATGTGCGCCACGCCGAGGATCGGTCGGGTGACGCTGCGGGCCATCAGCCACACCAGCACCAGGCCGAGCAGCGCGGCGAGCACGCCCAGGCCGAGTTCAACCAGCGTACCGGCGGTGTTGCTGTCATCGAGTTGCTTTTTCAGGGCTTCGGCGGGGCCGACCAGGACTTTCTCCGGCACGTCGAGCAGCACGCCCCAGGATTTACCGCCGGGGATCGGCTGGAAGGGCGCCAGTACTTTCAGTTGCTGCTGGCTGTACAGGCTGGCGGTTTTGCTGCTGGCGGCGAGCATGCGCAGCAGTTCGGCGCCGCTGGCCTGGTCCACGGCGTCCAGGCGCTGGCTGAGTTTGCCGGCGTCCGGGCTGTAGCCGGCGAGCAGGCCGGCCGGGCTGATGATGCTGACGCTGGTCTGGCCGTCATAGAGCTTCTTGCTCGCGCCCAGGCTGACCGCTTGCAGGCTGTTGAGGTTGATGTCCACCGAGAGCGAGGCGATGACCTTGCCATTGACCATCAGCGGGAAAACGATGCTGGTCATCAGCACGTTCTGACCGTCGATCTCATAGAAGTAGGGTTCGATCACGCACGGCTTGAGGGTGGTGCGCGGGCAGGTGAACCAGGCGTTGGCCGCTTCGCCGCTGGGACCGGTGCTGGTGTCGGCCATGTCCTTTTCCGGCAGCGCCATGGACGTCAACTTGCCCGGCGTCGGCTGCGACCAGTAGAGGGCGAAACGGCCCTTGTCGTTGCTGCCAAGCTCGGCCTGACCGGCGAACAGTTCGTCCTTGCCGTCCAGTCCATTGGGTTCGAACACCAGGGACAGGCCGAGCAGGTCCGGGTTGGCTTGCAGGGCCGACTTGACCTGGCGGGTCAGGTCTTCGCGCAGGTCGAAGGCATCGAGAAAACGCTTCTCGGCCTGGTCACGCAGGAACAGCACCTGCCGCGAGAAGCCGTGGCCGTACTGATAGGCGTCCATGAACTGCTGGCGAATCCCCAGTGCCTGGTTTTCGCCCTGGGACTCGATCCGCGCCTGGGCCGCTTCGGTCAGCATCTCCATGCTCGAGGCTTTCACCAACTCGGAACTGTGCTCCATGCGATACAGCGAAAGACCCACCAGCAGGGTCACGATGCCCGCCAGGCACAGCCCGGCCAGCAGGGTGATTTTCCATTGAATGGAAAGTTGTCTGAGCGACATGGAGACGTCCTTATTCGATAAATATCTGAGACTTTGCACTGTAGCGGCCGGGATTCGGCTTTCTTTAAGCCGGGCCAATGAATATCGAATACCCCGGGTTGGCTTTGACAAGGCGACAGCGGTCCGGCAAAGTGCGCGCCCTCTAATAAAACCCATTTTTTATCCGCTGGCGGCTCTCGCAGACTGTCGGCCGGACTCTTTTTGCTTGCCCAGAGGTATGACAATGAATGCAGTAATTGCCGCGGTCGGCATCATGCTGATCCTCAGCCTGTCCCGCGTGCATGTGGTGATCGCCCTGATCGTCGGCGCGCTGGTCGGTGGCTTGACCGGTGGCCTGGGGATCGAAGCGACGCTCAAGGCTTTCAACAGCGGCCTCGGCGGCGGGGCGACGGTGGCGTTGTCCTACGCCTTGCTCGGTGCTTTCGCCGTGGCCATTGCCAAGTCCGGCATGGCCCATGCGCTGGCCGACAAGGCCCTGGCCATGGTCGATCGCCAGCACGCCAGCGGCGGTGGCCAGGTCAAATGGCTGCTGATCGGCCTGCTCTGGGTCGTGGCCATCGCCTCGCAGAACATCTTGCCGATACATATCGCGTTTATTCCGTTGCTGGTGCCGCCGCTTCTTTATGTGCTGACCAAGCTGCAACTGGACCGTCGCCTGATCGCCTGCGTCATGACTTTTGGCCTGATCACGCCCTACATGTTCCTGCCGGTGGGCTTTGGCAACATCTTCCTCAATGAGATCCTGCTGGCCAACGTTGCCCGCAGCGGCGTGGACATCAGCGGCATCAATGTGACCCACGCCATGGGCATTCCGGCCCTGGGCATGGTGGCGGGCCTGCTGATCGCGTTTGTCAGCTACCGCAAGAAGCGTGTCTACGACCTGGCGAAGATTGAACAGGTCGAACAAGTGGCGGTGCAATACAACCCGCTGAGCCTGATGGTGGCCGGCGTGGCCATCGCGGCGGCGTTCATTATTCAGTTGTTGCTCGATTCGATGATCATTGGTGCGCTGGTCGGCTTCCTGATCTTCTCGGTGTCGGGCATCGTCAAATGGCGCGACACCGACGACCTGTTCACCGAAGGCATGAAAATGATGGCAATGATCGGCTTCATCATGATCGCCGCCTCCGGGTTTGCCGAAGTGATGAAGGCCACCGGTGAGGTGCAGACGCTGGTCGAGTCGTCGGCGTCGTACATCGATCACAGCAAGGGCATTGGCGCCTTGCTGATGTTGCTGGTGGGGTTGCTGGTGACCATGGGCATCGGCTCGTCGTTCTCCACGGTGCCGATCCTGGCGGCGATCTTCGTGCCGCTGTGCGTGCAACTGGGCTTCAGCCCGTTGGCGATCGTGTGCATCGTCGGCACGGCCGGTGCCCTGGGCGACGCCGGTTCGCCGGCTTCGGACTCGACCCTGGGTCCGACCTCCGGCCTGAACATCGACGGCCAGCACCATCACATCTGGGACACCGTGGTCCCGACCTTCCTGCACTACAACCTGCCGTTGCTGGCGTTTGGCTGGGTAGCGGCGATGGTTCTGTGATCTAACAAGCAAAAGATCAAAAGATCGCAGCCTTCGGCAGCTCCTACATGGGAAGGGTGTTCATCTGTAGGAGCTGCCGAAGGCTGCGATCTTTTTGGGGCGTTCAACTTTTGACCCGGCGTGCCGTTAAAGCTTTAACCACGACAACAAAATCAAAAGAGTGAACGTCATGCGCATGAGCCTCAAGGCCAAAGTCCTGTCCCTTGCCGTCCTCCCGGTGTTGCTGTTTGCGCTGGTCATCAGCCTGACCACGCTGTTCATTCTTCAGGATCAGGCGCGCAAGGAAGTCGAGCAGACCCGCGAGCGCCTGCTCAGCGATGCCAAGGCGACCCTGCAAAGCTACGTGGCCGTGGCCATGACCACGATCAAACCGCTCTACGACGCGGCCGCCCCTGGCGATGAGGCGGCGCGGGCGCAGGTGATCAAGCTGCTGTCGAGCATCAGCTATGGCAAGGACGGCTACTTCTTCGGCTACGACTCCAACACCGTGCGCCTGTTCAAGGCCAACAGCCCCGAAGGCGTGGGCCAGAGCTTCAAGGACAACCGCGACCCGAACGGTGTCTACGTCAACCGCGACCTGGTGAAAGTCGCCAGGGACGGTACCCACTACCTGCAATACAGCTCGCCATTGCCCGGCAACACCCAGGTGCTGGTGCCCAAGCTCGGCTACACCGAATATCTGCCGAAGTGGGACATGGCGGTCGGCACCTCGGTCAACCTCGATGGCATCGAAGCACAGGTGGCCGTGGTCGAAGCCAAGGTCCAGGCCCGCATGCAAGGCATGGTGCTGAGCATCGTCGGCGTGGCGGTCGTGGTGCTGCTGGTGATCGCTGCCGTCGGGATGCTGCTGGCCAACACCATTGTGCGTCCGCTGCATTTGATGAAAGCCAACCTCGATGACATCGCGGCAGGCGAGGGCGACCTGACCCGCCGCCTGACCATCACCAGCCAGGACGAACTCGGTGAACTGGCCGGCTCGTTCAACCGTTTCGTCGACAAGATCCACGGCCTGGTACGGCAGATCACTGAAATGACCTCGCAACTGACCGGGCTGGTGACTCAGGTGTCCGACCAGGCCAATCGCTCGGATCAGGCCATGGAGCGCCAGCGTCACGAAACCGATCAGGTGGCCACGGCGATCAACGAAATGTCGGCGGCCGCCCAGGAAGTGGCCAAGAGCGCGCAGAACGCCGCGGTCGCCGCCCAGCAGACCGACGAAGAAGGGCAGGCCGCCAAGCGCGTGGTGGCCGGCAGCATCGAGAAGATCCATGCCCTGGTGGACGATATCCGCAGCAGCGGCGTGTCCCTGGACAGCCTGCAAAAGGATGTGTCGTCGATAGTCAGCGTGCTCGGAGTGATCCGCTCGATTGCCGAGCAGACCAACCTGCTGGCGCTCAACGCGGCCATCGAAGCCGCCCGCGCCGGCGAGGCCGGGCGCGGCTTTGCGGTGGTGGCCGATGAAGTGCGGGCGCTGGCCAGCCGCACGCAAATCAGCACCCAGGAAATCCAGGGCATGATCGACCGTTTGCAGGCCGGCACCCAGTCAGCGGTGGAGGCGATGCGCCGCTCCAGCGAGGCCGGCGACGGCACCTCGGCCCAGGCCAATGAGGCGGGGGCTTCGCTGGACACCATGGCCCAACTGATCGCGACCATCAATTCGATGAACGCGCAGATCGCCAGTGCCGCCGAAGAACAGACCGCCGTGGCCGAAGAGATCAATCGCAGCGTGCACCAGATTGCCGTGGCCGTGGACAGCGTCGCCGATGAAACCCAACTCGGCGCGCAGACTTCACGCAGCCTGGCCGACCTCGGCCAGCGCCTGGGCAGTCTGGTCGGGCAGTTCCGTATTTGACAGTTATGGTTAACAACGCGAAATGGTGTGGTTTTTATAACTAAACAGTATTGAGTAACTGTCATATTTGACAGTTGTTGCCGTTGGCTTATTGGTCTTTCATTTCAATGACATAGCGAGGTAACTGCAAACCATATGGAAACAGGGGCTAAGTATGAGATTTTGGCAACTCTCATGTTTCATCCTGGTTGGCGGCTGTGCCGTGACGGCGCAGGCTCTGGAGATACCAAGCTCAGTGGACTGGCGTACCCAGGGAGCTGTTACCAGAGTCAAGCAATTGGGGACTTGTGGCTCCGGTTATGCTTTTTCAGCGGTGGGTGCCCTGGAGGGCGCATTGTTTTTGCAAACCGAAAGACTGGTCGAGCTTTCCGAACAGCAGATTCTTGATTGCAGCAGTGAGCAAGGTAATCAAGGATGTGATGGGGGGCTGATGGATTACACCTATGACTACGTCAAGCAAAACGGTATTCAGTCAGAAGAATATTACCCTTACACAGGCGGCGGGGGACGCTGTAATGCAGGCATGATCAAGGCTGTCGCCGCCAATACGGTGACCTATACCAATATTCCTCGTGGCGACGAGGAGGCACTGCGCCAGGCCGTAGCCAAAGGGCCGGTATCGGCGGCGATTGACGCTTCCGACAACTTTGAAAAATACTCCGGCGGGGTATTGGATGATGAAAGTTGCGATGAAGATGATTTGAATTACGCCGTGCTTATTGTTGGTTATGGCACCGAAGATGGCGAGGATTATTGGCTGGTGAAAAATAGCAGGGGGCCGGAGTGGGGGGAGGCCGGATATATAAGGATGTCCAGAAACAAAGATAATCAGTGTGGCATCGCCTCTTACGCGTCATTTCCTGTCCTCGCGAAACGGATAATTCATCAAGGACTCAAGTAGTGCGCCATACGCGGTGTTGCGGTGTTGCAGTCGACCCCTACACTGAAAAGCACGGGTTGTTTTCATCTCCCCCCGACGACCACCACCCACAGGAGTCAAACCCATGACTGAGCGTATATGCGATTGTCCGAAGTGTTCCTGCAAACTCGGCGAACACCCGATCGTGCGTCACGGCAAGCACTATTGCTGTGAAGCCTGCGCCAAGCATCACGAGCACGGTGAGGAGTGCGCCTCCCAAGGCTGCAAGTGTGCCCACTGAACCCCACGGCGCACGCAAAAGTGGGGCCTAGTCCGGCTCCACTTCCAGCCTGAGGCTGTCATCCTCCAGGCGTTCGCTGTGGCGCACGGTGCCTTGCAAGCGCCGCCCTTCGACCCGCAGCACCAACGTCCTGGCCTGCTCCAGATCTTCCGGCAGTGGCGCCGGGACGCGTATGGCGAAGCAGAATGGGTCATTTTCGACCTGCTCCAGCCCGATCCGGCACTCGGCGCTCCTGGTGATGCGGCCTGTCGGCGTGTCCAGGCCGTAGTCCAGCTGCGCAGGGCTGTTGACGGGTGTTGCGCTCATATCCCTTCCCCCGAACCTGATGGTCAACGGATATTAGTTCGCTGGCCGCCACTTGACGTTTTCCACGCCGAATTTTTCAGCCATCGGCTTGCTGGTCTTTTGCACCTTCTCGCGTCCGAATCGGGGGATTCGCCCCACCCCCGCGTCACAGCTCGCCCAATGCCAGGCTTCTGCGTTATCCATTTTTTCCAGGCGGATGATGAATGACTTCGCAGCGCCATGGAGGGTGTACTCAATGACGAATAATTTTGCACTGTTCATAAAGCCCCGGTTCCTCCCTGTTGTACATAGAAGGATCGCGCGCCATCAGGAAAATTCACTCGGATTGTCGAACGGCGGCGGTTGCTGGCGACAGCCCCTGCCACAAGTATTGTTCGAATCGCCATTGGCCGAAGGCCTGGAGCGTTATGCCGAGGTGAATCAGGGCAGCGGTGACAAGGTGATTTTGCTGCCATAACCATACCCCCACAGAGGCACTGCTCACCACCGCATCTCCTGCAAAGAAAAAGGCTCATTTGCTGTAGGATTAGTTACCTAGACTCCAAGAGGTAACCCCATGAGCGAGCCGATTCGCCTGACCCAATACAGCCACGGCGCCGGTTGCGGCTGCAAGATCTCCCCCCAGGTGCTGGAAGTGATCCTGGCCGGTAGCGGGGCGCAGAACCTCGATCCGAAGCTTTGGGTCGGCAATGCATCGCGCGATGACGCGGCGGTGTATGCCATCGATGAAGAACGCGGTGTGGTCTCGACCACTGACTTTTTCATGCCGATCGTCGACGATCCCTTCGATTTCGGCCGAATTGCCGCCACCAATGCCATCAGCGACATCTATGCGATGGGCGGCGATCCGTTGATGGCGATTGCGATCCTGGGCTGGCCGGTGAACGTGCTGGCGCCGGAAGTCGCCCGGGAAGTGATACGCGGCGGTCGTTCAGTGTGTGACGAGGCGGGCATCCCGCTGGCAGGCGGGCACTCCATCGATGCGCCAGAACCGATCTTCGGCCTGGCCGTCACCGGTCTGGTGGAAAAACGCCACATGAAGCGCAACGACACCGCCACCGCCGGTTGCCTGCTGTATCTCACCAAGCCCCTGGGGATCGGCATCCTGACGACGGCCGAGAAAAAGGGCAAATTGCGCAACGCCGACATTGGCCTGGCCCGGGACTGGATGTGCACCCTGAACAAACCCGGCAGCCGTTTCGGCAAGCTCGACGGCGTGACCGCGATGACCGACGTCACCGGTTTCGGCCTGCTCGGGCACCTGGTGGAAATGGCCGACGGCAGCCAGCTCACGGCGCGCATTGAATATGACCGCGTACCGCGCCTGCCGGGGGTCGAGTATTACCTGGAACAGGGTTGCGTACCGGGTGGGACGCTGCGCAATTTCGACAGCTACGCCAGCAAGCTCGGACGCCTTCAGGAACTGCACAAACGCGTGCTCTGCGACCCGCAGACCAGCGGCGGCCTGCTGATTGCCGTGACGCCGCAAGGCAACGAGCAATTCCTTTCGGTGGCCGCCGAACTGGGCCTGAGCCTGGAACCGATCGGTGAACTGGTCGAGCGACAGAGCAACGCAGTCGAGGTGTTTTGATGTTCGTCGACTGCACTGATTACCGCGACATCTTCCTCAACGACCGACCAATGATGGATGCCCGCGCGCCGGTCGAATTCAACAAGGGCGCGTTTCCCGGCGTGATCAACCTGCCGTTGATGAACGACCATGAACGCCAGCGGGTCGGCACCTGCTACAAACAGCACGGCCAGCAAGCGGCCATCGTGCTGGGGCATCAACTGGTGTCGGGCGCGGTCAAGGCCGAACGCATCCAGGCCTGGGCCGATTTTGCCCGGGCGCATCCGGATGGCTTGCTGTACTGCTTTCGCGGCGGCCTGCGTTCGCAGATCGTCCAGCAATGGCTCAAGGATGAGGCCGGCATCGACTATCCACGGGTGGGCGGCGGCTACAAGGCCATGCGTACCTTCCTGCTGGACACCCTTGATCAAGCCGTGACCCAGTGCGATTTCGTCCTGTTGGGCGGGATGACCGGCACCGGCAAGACCGAGGTGCTCACGCAACTGGGCAACGCCGTGGACCTTGAAGGTCATGCCAATCATCGCGGCTCCAGTTTCGGCAAGCGCGCCACGGGCCAACCCTCGAATATCGATTTCGAAAACCGCTTGGCCGTGGACGTGCTGAAAAAGCGTGCCCGGGGCATCGAGCAGTTCGTACTGGAAGACGAAAGCCGCGCGGTGGGCAGTTGTGCGCTGCCGTTGCCGCTGTACCAAGGCATGCAGCAGTTCCCGATGGTGTGGCTGGAAGACAGCCTGGAAGGGCGGGTAGAGCGGATCCTGCGCGATTACGTGGTGGATCTGTGTGCCGAATTCATCGACGTGCATGGCGAGGAGGGCTTTGCGTTGTTTTCCGAGCGCTTGCTGGCAAGCCTGAACAATGTGCAGAAGCGCCTGGGTGGCGAACGTCATCGACGCATGCTGGTCTTGATGGAGGATGCGTTGGCCGAGCAGGCCCGCAGTGGCGCGGTGGATCTGCACCGGGGCTGGATCGAAGGGCTGCTGTGCGAGTATTACGATCCGATGTATGCGTTTCAGCGAGAGAAGAAAGACCCGCGGATCGAGTTTGCCGGGGAGCGGGGGGCGGTTCTCGAGTATCTGCGCGAGCGGGTGAATCAGAAGGGTTGAGGGTGTTTTTGCCGGCCTCATCGCGAGCAAGCCCGCTCCCACATTGGATCTGCGTCGTACACGAAATCTGTGTTCACTGAAGATCTACTGTGGGAGCGGGCTTGCTCGCGAAGGCGCCCGCTCAGACAACGCATGCCTCAAGTCGGGCAGGTTTCAGCACCGTTATCCAGACCTTGCTTGTACACATGGCTCTGTAAACTGGCCTTGCCGTCGTGCCAGGTCAGGGTGAGTACGTACAGCGAGTCATAGTCGCTGGACTCCCAGTCATCCGTGATGGTCATTTTCTTGCCGGTGGCGTCGCCGGCCACCTTGTTGATCAGTTCCGGCAGGTAGCCGTGGGACCAGGCCGTGTAGATGATCGAGTTGTGGTACTTGTCGTGGAGCAGTTCATCGGCCAGGTCACTGGTGTCATTGGCGGAAAAGTTGATGTTCACCGGCAGGCCGAGCTTGATGGCGCTGGGGCTGATGGTCATCAGGGGGCGGATGTAACTGTAGGAATTGTCGAGCTCGCCTTCCTCGACGTTACGGGTCGGGTTCGCCGCGAACACATAATTGGCCTTGCCGAACTTTTCCGGCAGCAACGTGGCCAGGTCGATGGCGCGGTTCAGTCCCTGGCAATTGAGCTGGCCCAGGCCACCGTCGGGTTTTTCCCCGTGGCGCAGGAAAACCAGCGTCTGGGTGCCATCCATCGGTTGGGCGCGACTCAGGCCGGACTCCAGCGACAGAAACATGGCGGTGACTACCAACAAGGCGGGCAACAAAAGGTAAGCGCGATGTTTGAAGCGGTTGGCAAAATTGAACAGGTTCATGAGTAAAGGTTCTTCAGCGCAATTCGGTTAAGGCTGACAAACCTTTACACCTCGATTGTCCTGCGTCGGGTGTTTTCCATGTCATTGCAGTCGGTCCGTTATCCAAGGGGTGTTGCTCAGAGTCCCCTGAACCCGATTGGTTCGATTCCGGCCGAATGCGCGGCAATGTACCGGTAACCTTCACAGGTTTGCAGCGAAGGTTATCGACAGGATGTTGCACAATTGTGGACACGCTACACCTAATGACGTTGAAACGGTCGTGATCTCTTTTGATCTCGGCTATCAGTGAGATCGATGGCTTCAAGGGATCGCTGAGCCGATATCTACATTATGATCGTCACTCTCAATGTCTTCGTGGATCCCGCCCATGACCGATTTGTCCGCATTCCCCATCACCCGCAAATGGCCTGCCCAGTATCCGGAGTGGATTCAGCTGTACTCCCTGCCGACCCCCAACGGCGTCAAGGTCTCGATCATGCTCGAGGAGATCGGCCTGCCGTATGAGCCTCACCGGGTAGGCTTCGACACCAACGACCAGATGTCCCCGGAATTTCTTTCCCTGAATCCCAACAACAAGATTCCGGCGATCCTCGACCCCCACGGTCCGGACGACCAGCCACTGGCGCTGTTCGAATCGGGCGCGATTCTGATCTACCTGGCCGACAAGAGCGGACAACTGCTGGCCCAGGAATCGGCAGCGCGCTATGAAACGATCCAGTGGCTGATGTTCCAGATGGGCGGTATTGGTCCGATGTTCGGCCAGCTCGGGTTTTTCAACAAATTCGCCGGCAAGGACTACGAAGACAAGCGTCCCCGTGACCGCTACGTCGAGGAAAGCAAGCGCCTGCTCAAGGTGCTGGACGGCCGTCTGCAAGGGCGTGACTGGATCATGGGCGAGCGCTACACCATCGCCGACATCGCCACCTTCCCATGGGTGCGCAACCTGATCGGTTTCTATGAAGCGGGCGATCTGGTGGGCATCCAGAACTTCCCTAACGTCACGCGGGTACTGGAACGTTTCCTGGCGCGGCCGGCGGTGGTGCGCGGGTTGCAGATTCCGAGCCCCGTTTCAGGTTGAACCCCATCCCCTGTGGCAGCGGGCAAGCCCGATCCCACAGGGTACAGGTTGGATGCATGAATTGTTGCCCAGCCTGCAAGAGTTTGTTGATCACCCAGGGTTTGTGCCCCGCGCCGCGCAGGGCATAAGCTTCGCCTCCCTACGACTTTCGTCTCGTCCTCTGAAATCCAGGAATACCCATGTCCAGTCAGTTCCCCGAAGCACGCCCCCGCCGTCTGCGCCGCAATGCGAGCCTGCGCAGCCTGTTCCAGGAGACCGAGTTCAGCCTGAACGACCTGGTGCTGCCGATTTTCGTCGAAGAAGAAATCGACGACTTCGTACCGATCAAAAGCATGCCGGGGGTGATGCGCATTCCCGAGTCGAAACTGGCCGGGGAAATCGAGCGCTACGCCCATGCCGGGATCAAGTCGGTGATGACCTTTGGCGTGTCCCATCACCTGGACAGCAGCGGCAGCGACACCTGGCGCGATGACGGCCTGGTTTCGCGCATGTCGCGCATCGCCAAGGACGCGGTGCCGGAAATGATCGTGATGTCCGACACCTGCTTTTGCGAGTACACCGACCACGGCCATTGTGGCGTGTTGCACAACCATGAAGTCGACAATGACCAGACCCTGATCAACCTCGGCAGGCAAGCCGTCGCGGCGGCCCGTGCCGGTGCCGACGTGATCGCCCCCTCGGCGGCCATGGACGGGCAAGTCCAGGCGATTCGTCGGGCGCTCGATGACGCCGGTTTTACCCAGACAGCGATCATGGCCTATTCGACCAAATTCGCCTCGGCGCTCTATGGCCCGTTCCGCGAGGCGGGCGGCAGTGCGCTCAAGGGCGACCGTAAAAGCTACCAGATGAACCCGATGAACCGCCGCGAAGCGATACGCGAATCGTTGCTCGACGAGCAGGAAGGCGCCGATGCGCTGATGGTCAAGCCGGCCGGTGCCTACCTGGACATCATCCGCGACATCCGCGAAGCCTCGCGCCTGCCGCTGTCGGCCTATCAGGTGAGCGGTGAGTACGCGATGATCAAGTTTGCCGCCCAGGCCGGGGCCATCGATGAAGACCGTGTGGTGCGCGAGAGCCTGGGGGCGATCAAGCGGGCCGGGGCAGACCTGATCTTTACGTACTTTGCGATGGATCTGGCCTTGGCCGGGATCTGAAAACCACCGCATCCCCTGTGGGAGCGAGCAAGCTCGCTCCCACAGGGGATGCGGTGTTTTCAGGGAACACCAAAAAACGGCCGGATCCCGTGATCGCGGAAATACCGTTCGATCACTTTCGGGTCCGAGCAGGTTTCGGCAATCGCCACATAGGTATCGGGCCGCAACAGATAAAAGCCGTTGCGCCCAAGGCCCGCCGCTTCGAACGCCGGTCGCCAGTCAAACACGTGTAGCGGCAGATGGTGCTCGTGGCACCAGGCAATCATCTCGTCGCTGGTGTCGCCATAGACATGCACCTGCCAGGTCAGGCACTTGAGCGACTCAAAATTATCCCCCTCACCGTCATGGGCCCAGGGCAGGCGATCGCCGCCATGCACGTGCCCGGCAACGCCGGTACTCAGCGGCATTGCGCGATAATTCAGGGTGATCTGCGACACCGTGCGAAACAGGAACTGGCGGGAGGTTTCGAACGATGTCATTTTTGGTAACAAGAACGGGGCCAGGCGCGTACGCAGCAAATCGGCAATCGGCCCGTCGGCGGTGACGAACGTGAAGACCCGGTCGGTGGTCGCCACCAGTTTGCGCGCAAAGGCAATGCGCTCGGTTTCATAGGTGTCGAGCAGACTGGCCTGGGCACCACCGCTCAACACGGCCGCCAGTTTCCAGGCCAGGTTGATGGCATCGCCAATCCCGGTGTTCATGCCCTGGCCGCCCGCCGGGCTGTGCACATGGGCGGCATCACCCAGCAAAAACGCCCGGTCCTTGCGGAAGTGATCCGCCACCCGATGGTGCACGCGGTAGGTCGAAAACCAGTTCAGTTGCTCGATCTGAACTTTCATATGTTCGATGGCCCGGCTGCTGACGTCCTCGAAGCGCAGGGTCTCGGCGTGTTCGGCGCGCTCGTCGCGCACTGTGCCGATCAGGCGGGCACGACCACTGTCGGCCAGCGGGAACACGGCGAGGAAGTCCGCCTCGTCGAGATCCACATGCAGTTCGCCGTTGAATGTCGGGCCGCTGGCCTGCACGTCGGCGACGTAGAAAATCTGCTGGTAAGTCCCGCCGGGAAACCCGGTATCGAGGGTCTTGCGCACAATCGACCGGGCACCGTCGCACCCGGCCAGGTAACAGGCCTGGCAGGTTTCCTGCTGGCCGTCGGGCAGGAGCAGCGTGGCCGTGATGCCGTCTGCGGTTTGCTCGAAGCCTGCCAGTTCGGTGTTGCGTTCCACCGTGATGCCGAAGGTTTCCAGGCGCTCGATCAGCAGCCGTTCGTGTTCGTCCTGGGGGAAGATCTCGAGAAACGAGTAGGGGGTCAGGCCTTCACCGATCCGGGACAGAGGCAGGCGCGCCACGAGCTCACCCTTGACCCAGAAGTTGCCGGCCTTTACTTGATGGCCGTGTTGCACCACGGCGACGTCCAGTCCGAGCTGGCGATATAACTCCAGCGTCCGTGCCTGGACGGCCAGCGCCCGGGACGTGGTGCCGGGGGCCGAGGTTTTGTCGACGATCCGCACGCGCACGCCCAGTTTGCTCAGCCACAACGCCAGGACCAACCCGGTGGGGCCGGCGCCGATGATCAACACGTCGCTGCGGTGCATGAGCCTGTCCTCTTCGCTGTGTGAATCAAGTATGGTCCAGTCGGGGAGGGCGACAACCGTCGGACTGCCACGGACGTAGCCGCTGACCTGCCATTGGTCGTATGGTTGGCCCGGACAAACGGATTAGATGGAACGACATGCAAATCAGATTGATCACAAGCGTCGCCGTGTTGCTGATATTGGCCGGTTGCGGCAGCCAGCGGACCCAGGAATCGGCGGCCCGCAGCCCGGCCGAAGTAAAGGCCGAGATTGTACGTTTACTGCCGGCCAAGGCCGCCGATCCCCAGGGTTGGGCCACGGATATCCAGGTGGCGTTTACCGCGCAAGACATCTCGCCGACCACGCAAAACCTGTGCTCGGTGCTGGCCGTGACCGAACAGGAGTCGACCTTTCAGGTCGACCCGAGCGTACCGGGCCTGGGCAAGATCGCCCGCGACGAGATCGACCGCCGTGCCGCCAAGGCGCACATTCCCGGCCTGCTGGTGAGCGGTGCGTTAATGCTCGATTCGCCGAATGGCAAAAGCTACAGCAGTCGCCTGAATGCCGCGCGCAGTGAAAAGGAACTGAGCGCTGTTTTCGACGACTTCATCGGCATGGTGCCAATGGGCAAGAAGCTGTTCGGCGGCTTCAACCCGGTGCATACAGGCGGACCGATGCAAGTCAGCATTGACTTTGCCGAACAGCAGGCCAAGGGCTATCCGTACCCGGTGAAGAGCTCGATTCGTCATGAAGTGTTCACCCGGCGCGGCGGCATGTATTTCGGCATCGCGCATCTGCTCGGCTATCCGGTGAGTTACCCACAGCCGTTGTACCGTTTTGCGGACTTCAACGCGGGTTGGTACGCCAGCCGTAACGCTGCGTTCCAGAACGCGGTGAGCCGGGCTTCCGGTATCCCGTTGGCGCTGGATGGCGACCTGGTGCGCTACGGTTCGATCATGCCCGGCACCACGGAGCTGGCCGTGCGTACCCTTGGCAAGCAACTGGACATGCGCAATCCGACGATCCGCGACCAACTGGAAGAGGGGAATACCCTGGCGTTCGAAGACAGCAAGCTCTATCGGCGGGTTTTCGAACTGGCCGAACGGGCCGAGGGCCGGCCGCTACCCCGCGAAGTGTTGCCCGGGATCGTGCTACAAAGCCCGAAAATCACCCGCAAGCTCACCACTGCGTGGTTTGCCAAGCGAGTCGATGAACGCTACCAGCGCTGCATGGCACGGGCAGTGCAGTAATCGCGCCGTATCAAAGAGAATAAAAAACCCGGCGGATGAGGCCGGGTTTTCATTGAGTCCTGCGTTCAGGCACTGCATTCAGACAGCGCGGCTTTCGATCAGGCGGTCCGAACCACCTTCGGCGACGCGGTTTTGCAGGAGCTTGTCCGAACCACCTTCAGCGACGCGGTTTTCCAGCAGGCGATCCGAACCACCTTCAGCCACGCGATTCTCGATCAGGCGATCGGAACCACCCTCGGCCACACGGCTTTCAATCAGACGATCCGAGCCGCCTTCAGCGACCACAGGTTGAGCGGAGTTTGCGGCGAAAACGTTAACTGCGAAAACCGAGAAAGCGATGCCGAGGAGGGTCTGGCGTTTCATGATGGTGTGCTCCGGGGTGCTTATGGGTTGGTATGGAGCAGATGTTACGCCGGGGATTTTTTAAGAGAACTTCATTGAAGTGATGGTGAACATCGACGGCAATGATAGGACTTGCGGCACACCCCTGGTGAGCGTGATGGTGCGATCGTCGGATGATCGCTGTGTGGTGGGTGGTGGCTTCTACACTGGTTAGCTGGCGCGTTCCTCTGCCGCGACGGTCGATGTGGCCCGGCAGAGGTCACGGTATGCAAGGAGACGTGTATGTACCAGCTCTACGGCCATCAGAACTCTGGCGCAGCGGCCATCGAGGCTGCACTTGAACTCTGCGATGTTCCTTATCGCTTCATCGATGTCGAGTCGTCCGCGGAGGCGGCCCAGGCGCTGCAGAAGCTCAACCCGCTCAAACAGATTCCAACCTTGCAGCTGCCCGATGGCGCTGTCCTGACCGAGAGCGCGGCGATCCTGATCCACCTCGGGCTGACCTTTCCCGCATCGGGGTTGTTACCGCAGGATCCAGCCGAGCGAGGCCAGGCCATTCGCGGCATGGCATACATCGTCAGCAATTGTTATGCGGCCATCGGCATCATTGATTACCCCGAGCGCTGGCTGGCCGAGGCGGATGAGTTGTCCAGGCAGAACCTCATGGAGGGCGCCCGCCGGCGCCTGCACTGGAGTTGGGAGGTGTTTGCCGATCAGTTCTCGGGCGAGTTGTACCTGGGCAGCGAGAAGCCAGGAGCCCTGGATGTGCTGGCGGCGGTGATCTCACGGTGGGCGGGCAGTCGTGAGCATTTGCGCAACGCCCGGCCGGGGTTTTTCGCCTGGCTGGAACGAATCGACCGCCACCCGGCACTGGCACCGGTGTTCGCCCGGCATTGGCCGGCCTGAACTCCCAAAACCCAATGTGGGGGCATGCCTGCTCCCACAAGGGATCCTCGGCGTGTCGACTATTCCCCGCGAATGTACTGTTCCAGCTGCTTGATCAGTTCCGCCTGTTCGGCAATGGCTTCCTTGACCAGGTCACCGATCGACAGCAGGCCGATCAATTTGCCACCTTCGACCACCGGCAAGTGACGCAGGCGCTTATCGGACATGATGCCCAGGCAGGTCTCCACGGTTTGGTGGGTATCAACGGTAATCACCGGAGACACCATGATGTCGCGCACCGGCGTGCCCACCGAAGAGCGGCCGTGCAGCACCAGTTTGCGCGCATAGTCCCGTTCGCTGATGATGCCCAGCACTTCTTCATTCTCTACCACCAGCAAGGCGCCGACGTTTTTCTCGGCCATCTTCATCAGCGCTTCGAGCACCATGTGGTCGGGTTTGATCTGGTGGACTTCCTGATTCTTCTGATCTTTGAGCTTGAGCAGCTGGGCGACGGTTTTCATGGTGGTTACTCGGGTGTTGTCGTTGTTCTTGAAGAATCGTAGACGCGAGCGTTCAGGGCAAGGGCGAATGCGGCAGATAACACGCAAAAAACGTCATTTGCCGGATTTTCTTTGGCAAACCTCACATTTCGGGCCAGCACCTTACCTGTGGGAGCGGGCTTGCTCGCGAAGCGGACTGTCAGCCAACAAAGATGTTGAATGTTATGGCCCCTTCGCGAGCAAGCCCGCTCCCACAGGGTCGGTGTCTGCCTGGTAGACCGGCGGCAAACGCGCTATCGCGACGGATGACGGGTAGAATCACCCTCTGAATCAGTTTCGAGGTTTGCAGTGGTGGATCTACAGCAGGGCTTCGTCCTGACCCGGCATTGGCGCGACACCCCGGCCGGTACGGAAGTCGAATTCTGGCTGGCGACCGACAGCGGTCCCCGGCGTATCCGCCTGCCTCACCAACCGTCGGTGGCGTTTATCCCCGCTGCGCAGCGTCAGGCGGCCGAAAGCGTTTTGCACGACGAGAAGAACGTCGAGCTCAGGCCCCTGGCCCTGCAGGATTTCGAACATCGCCCGGTCCTCGGTCTCTATTGCCAGCAACACGGCCAGTTGATGCGCCTGGAAACCGCGCTGCGCCGGGCTGGGGTCGAGGTGTTCGAAGCCGATGTGCGCCCGCCGGAACGCTACATGATGGAACGCTTCATTACCGCGCCGGTGCGTTTCAGTGGCACAGCGAATGCCGAGGGCCTGCTGCTCGATGCGCAGATGAAAGCCGATCCCGATTACCGGCCGAACCTCAAGCTGGTGTCCCTGGACATCGAGACCACCGCCCAGGGCGAGTTGTACTCCATCGCCCTGGAAGGCTGCGGCGAGCGTCAGGTGTACATGCTCGGTCCGCCCAATGGCGATGCCAGCCAGGTGGATTTCCATCTCGAATACTGCGATTCGCGCACCCTGTTGCTGAAAAGGCTCAACGACTGGTTTGCCCGGTTCGACCCCGACGCGATCATCGGCTGGAACGTCGTGCAGTTCGACTTGCGGGTGCTCCACGAACACGCCCGGCGCCTGGCGGTGCCGTTGAAGCTGGGGCGTGGCGGCGAGGAAATGCAGTGGCGTGAACACGGCAGCGGAAACCATTACTTCGCTTCAGCCGCTGGCCGCTTGATCATCGACGGTATCGAGGCCCTGCGTTCGGCGACCTGGAGTTTTCCCTCGTTCAGCCTGGAAAACGTCGCGCAAACCTTGCTCGGCGAAGGCAAGTCCATCGACAACCCGTACCAGCGCATGGACGAAATCAATCGCATGTTCGCCGAGGACAAACCGGCGCTGGCCACATACAACCTCAAGGACTGCGAACTGGTCACACGGATTTTCGCCAGGACCGAGTTGCTCACCTTCCTGCTGGAGCGGGCCAGCGTCACTGGTTTGCCGGCCGATCGCATGGGCGGTTCGGTGGCGGCGTTCACGCACCTGTACATGCCGCTGATGCACCGTCAGGGTTTCGTTGCGCCGAACCTCGGTGGCAAGCCACCGCAAGCCAGCCCCGGCGGTTTTGTCATGGATTCGCAGCCGGGGCTGTACGAATCGGTGCTGGTGCTCGACTACAAAAGCCTTTATCCGTCGATCATCCGCACCTTCCTGATTGATCCAGTGGGGCTGATTGAAGGGCTCAAGCACCCGGACGACAGCGAGTCGGTGCCGGGTTTTCGTGGTGCGCGCTTTTCCCGCACCCGACATTGCCTGCCGTCCATCGTCGCCCGGGTGGCCGAAGGCCGGGAAACCGCCAAGCGCGAACACAACGCGCCGCTGTCCCAGGCGCTGAAAATCATCATGAACGCCTTCTACGGTGTGCTCGGCTCCAGCGGTTGTCGCTTCTTCGACACGCGCCTGGCGTCGTCCATCACCTTGCGCGGGCACGAAATCATGCTGCGTACCCGCCAGTTGATCGAAGCCCAGGGGCATGCGGTGATTTACGGCGACACCGATTCGACCTTCGTCTGGCTGCGTCGCGCCCATGGCCAGCAGGAGGCGGCGCAGATCGGCCACGCGCTGGTGGCGCACGTCAATCAGTGGTGGCGCGAGCACGTGCAGCAGGAGTACGGCCTGCAGAGCGTTCTCGAATTGCAGTACGAAACCCACTACAAGCGCTTTTTGATGCCGACCATTCGCGGCGCCGAAGAAGGCAGCAAGAAGCGCTACGCCGGGCTGGTCACCCGTGACGACGGCAGCGACGAAATGGTCTACAAAGGCCTGGAAACCGTGCGCACCGACTGGTCGCTGCTGGCCCGGCAATTCCAGCAGGAGCTGTATTCGCGGATTTTCCTGCGCAAGCCCTACCAGGATTATGTGCGTGACTACGTGCGCAAGACCCTGGCCGGTGAATTCGATGACCGGCTGATCTACCGCAAACGCCTGCGCCGTACCCTCGATGACTATCAGCGCAACGTACCGCCTCATGTGCGCGCGGCGCGCCTGGCCGACGAGTACAACGACCGGCAGGGGCGCCCGCGCCAGTACCAGAACGGTGGCTGGATCAGCTACGTGATCACCGTCGCCGGTCCTGAACCGCTGGAAGTGCGCAGCGCGCCCATTGATTACGACCACTACATCACCCGGCAGCTGCAACCGGTGGCGGACGCGATACTGCCGTTTGTCGACGACGACTTCTCAACCCTGATTGGTGGGCAACTGGGCCTGTTTTGAGTCCATCAGCGACAGGGTCCAGTCATCCAGGATGCCATGGAAGTACTGGTTCAAGGCCTGCTGGAAAAGGCTATCGGCGTCGGCGACCTGGGCGAACAGGGTCATCGAGGAATGAAACTTCAGGTCGTCGGGATGACCGAAAATCCCCGCTACCGAGCGTTCCCGGATGTTCAGTACTTCCTGGGTGCAGGTGCGTAGCCGGGCGCCCAGCAACGGGTGCTCAAGGTAGGCCAGGGCTTCCTCCCGCGAGCGGATGGCAAAGCGGCGCGACATCTCGCTGCCGCCGAGCCCGGCAAACTGGGGAAAAATGAACCACATCCAGTGACTGCGCTTGTGTCCGTTGTTCAGCTCGTTTTGAACCCGGTCGAATACCGGGTCCTGAGCCTGGAGAAAGCGTTGCAGATCGAACGGGTCCAGGTGGTCGGTGCTTCTCATGGCGAAGCTCTCTGACTGCGGTGGTTCAGACCATGGCCAGCCGCTGTTTGCGTTGTGGCGCGTGAAACGCTTGGTCCAGCGCCTCCAGGTCCCCGGGCTCAAGCTGTAACGTGGCGGCTTGGGCGTTGAGGCGTACATGTTCGGGTCGGACCGCCTTGGGGATGGCGATCACGCCTTCCTGACGCAGTATCCAGGCCAGCGCCACCTGTGCCGTTGTGGCGCTGTGCCGTGCGGCCACCTGCTTGAGCGTGGCGTCGAAGAGCATTTTACCGCCCTGGCCAATCGGGCAGTAAGCCATGACCGGCAACCGCCGTTGCTGGCCCCATGGCAGTAAATCAAATTCTATGCCCCGTTGTTCCAGGTTGTAGAGCACCTGATTGGTGGCACAAGACGGGGCGTCCAGTTCCAGCAGGTCGTCGAGGTCGAAGTTGGACACGCCCCAACGGCCGATTTTGCCGGCTTCGCGCAGGCGCTCGAAGGCGTCGACGGTTTCTTCCAGGGGATACTGGCCGCGCCAATGCAGCAGATACAGATCGATGTACTCGGTGCCTAGCCTGCGCAGGCTGCGCTCGCAAGCCTGGGGAATGCCCTGGCGACTGGCGTTGTGCGGGTACACCTTGCTGACCAGAAAGACGCTGTCGCGCTGGCCGGCGATGGCATCGCGGACCACTTCCTCGGCGCCGCCTTCGGCGTACATTTCCGCAGTGTCGATCAAGGTCATGCCCAGTTCGATGCCCAGGCGCAGTGCCGCGACTTCCTCCGTGTGCCGTGAACGGTCTTCTCCCATCTGCCAGGTCCCCTGGCCGATGACCGGGACCCTGGTGCCTGCCAGTTCAAGCGTGCGCATGCAAACCTCCTGTGTGTACTCGGTGAATAGTGTAGGAGCTGCCGCAGGCTGCGATCTTTTGACTTTGATTGTTCAAGATCGAAAGATCGCAGCCTGCGGCAGCTCCTACACGGCGTGTGCACCGACCTGATGATTTTCTGATCCGTTTTTTCTTTGAACATTCCCCTGCCAGTGATCGATTGGTGCCACCCGGTACTGCACTTTTTCGAAATGTCCGGCTCTATCCATGGCAGCCTGCGGCGATCCCCACCGCCGGCCCATGCCCAAGTCCAAGAACCCATGGCTCGAGTTTCACCCGCAATCACTACTAAAATCCGCCGTCATTGCCTGCTCCTGGCAGGCCTGTCGATATTCCTCGTCACCGGTTGCAGCCAGCAACAGGGCGGCGACATCATCGACCAGATGCGCGAAGGCAAACCCCAGGAGTTCCTGCAGACCAGCGTCGACCGCATGGCCACCCTGACCATGCGCGACAACCTCGACAGCCTTTACCTGCTGATGAGCAAGCTTTACCTGCGTAACCCCGATGAACTGAAAAAATCCGGTTTCCTCGATGCCCGCACCGCCGGCAAGCAAGTGCGCATGGCCATCGAGCTGCAGCAACCACTACCGACCCTGGGCGGCAAAAAGGACCTCGCGGCCCTGCGTTTTGCCATGAGTCCGGAGTTTCTCGGCGACCGGGTCGGGGCGTTCATCTATGCCATCGGCAGCATGCTGGTGACCGCCCATGGCAATCGCCTCGAGTTCTACATGACCGATACGATCAACCCGGTATTCGTCAGCAATGCCGCGCGCAACATCGAGATCGCCACCTGGATCCTCAGTCAGCGACAGAACAAAGAAGGCCAGCCCTTGCTGTTCTCCAACGAAATCTCGGAGGAGGGCAGCAACCTGAGCTTTGCCGTGGAGTTCGGCAAAATCGTCGCCCGGCTGGACCTGCTGACCCAGATGCTCGACGAACGCTACCGGCGCATCGGCCTGAACTATGCGCAGAGCCTGCTGTTCCTGAATTTCCTGCCGGTGCAGTGAGCACGACACATATTCCTTGTGGGAATTGAGTTCATGGTATAAAGATAGATCGTATCGATATAACTGGTTATAAGAAATATCGCTATGCTGCGGGCCAGATTTCCCCTGCGATCTTTGTGGAAGTATTCATGGATTTAGTGAACATCGGGTTGGTCGTTGCCGGGCTGGTTGTCGGCTTCATCGTCGGCATGACTGGCGTAGGTGGCGGGTCGCTCATGACCCCGATCCTGCTTTGGTTCGGCATCAACCCGGCGACGGCGGTCGGTACCGATCTGCTGTACGCCGCCATCACCAAATCCAGCGGTGTACTGGTTCACCGCAAGAACAACAACATCGACTGGGCGATTACCGGCTGGCTGACCTTGGGCAGCGTGCCCGCGGTGGCGTTGACGCTGTGGTTCCTCAGCACCCTGCACAGCGCCCCCGAGGCGATGAACGCGATCATCAAGCAGGCCCTCGGTTTTGTGTTGTTTGCCACGGCACTGGCGATCCTGTTCAAGAAGCGCCTGCTCGACTTCGCCCACAAACGTGCGGGCGGCAACTACAACCCCAGCGGACTGCGCTTGAACGTGATGACCGTCATCACCGGACTCGTCCTTGGCACGATGGTCGCGCTGACGTCCATCGGCGCCGGCGCACTGGGCACCGTGGCACTGTTCATTCTCTATCCGATGCTGCCGACCCGCCGTCTGGTGGGGACTGAAATTGCCCACGCGGTGCCGCTGACCCTGGTCGCGGGCCTTGGCCATGCCAGCATGGGCAACATGGATTGGCACGTCCTGGGTTACTTGCTGGTGGGCTCGTTGCCGGGGATTTACCTGGGCAGCCACCTGACCGGGCGCATCTCCGACGAACTGCTGCGCCCTTGCCTGGCGACCATGCTGTTGTTGATCGGCTACAAACTGGCGTTTTAACTCCTGCCCGCAATGCCCTGTGGGAGCTCTGGATCGGTTACCCGTTTGGCGGGATGAACCGGATCCTGTAGGAGCTGCCGCAGGCTGCGATCTTGTTGCGGATCATGCGGTGTGTGCAGAAATGTCAGATCAAGATCAAAAGATCGCAGCCTGCGGCAGCTCCTACCTGGATGTTGGCGGTATTCGGCAGGTTGATGTTCAGCTCCCAGGCACACCCGCCGTCCTCCCGCCTGATCATTGGCCTGCCTGGCGCTCGCCAGGCTCGGCCCACCACGGATCGGCGGGTTGTCATGAGCCTTCAGATTAGCCCAGCCTGTTGCGCAATGACCGCCCTGACCTAAGCTTGGGGCAAGGCGAAAAATATTGCGGTACGTCACCCGGAACGATCGCCGCGATGCGCAATCATTAGAGCGTGGATATCAAAAGGAGATGCGCATGCTCATCAGGTCACTGACCCTGGCTACCTTGCTGGCGATTGCTGGCACCTCGTTCGCCGCCGATGGCGACTCACCGCTGGACATGGACAAGGGCAGGGCCCGACCACTGATTGTCATCGCTCCAAGCACCGTTGATCCGGCCTGGACCAGCCTGAAGAAGTCCCTGGATGAGCCGGCCAACCGCAAGGGTTTCACCGACCGCAACATGGTGCTCTACACCGTACTCAACCTGATGGGCCAGCGCGACGGCAAGGACCTGGGGCCACAGGACACGGCGGCGCTGATCCGCTCGCTCAAACTGGGTGCCGGCGCCAAGACCAAGGTGATTCTGGTCGGCAAGGACGGCGAAAAGAAACTTGAGCAATCGGACGCCTTCAAGCTGGACGAGATTTTCAGCGCTGTCGATCAGTTGCCGGCGGCCGAGAAAGAGTTTACAGCGACCGTGGCGGCTCCCGTCACTGAAGCCGAGCCGGCGGCCAAAGGCGCCAAGCCCGGAAAAACCAGCAAGCCGGCCAAGCCCGCCAAGCCGCCTGAAATGCCGGATGATTGATGTCCTACACGCTATCGCTGTCGATGACGCACTGAGTGTGCGTCTGCAGACGCTTCATCTGGCGAGCAAAGGCCTCGAACAAACGATGCACTTCCTGTTGGGTGGTCGTTGCCTCACAACCTGACTCCAGCTGTTCGCAGGCCCTGATCAACGGCGTTGCATGGATGATCCGCGCGCTGCCAAGGATTTTGTGGCAACGCCGGCCCATGGCCCGGAAGTCGCCCGCGCGAAACAGTTCCTGCATGGCGTCGAAATCTTCCTGGTTGGTACGCAGCACGGTCGTCAACAACTGGCGGCTCATCAGCGCATCGCCAGCGGTAATGTCGGTGACCCTGGACAGGTCGAAGCACGGCTCGCTGGCCTGGCGCGTCCGTTCGGACTCGTGCAGGTAACGTTCCAGCGCGCTACGCGTGAGCGGCTTGAACAGGCAAGCGTTCATCCCGGCTTCGAGGCAACGCTGGATTTCCTCTGGCTGGGCATTGGCGGTCAGCCCCACCACATGGGTCGGCGTGCGACCTTCGGCCACTTCGATGGCGCGCAACTGGCGGGTCATCTTGTCGCCGTTGAGCAGCGGCATGCTGCAGTCGGTGATCAGGTAATCGAACCTGTCCTGGCGCCAGAGATTGAAGCCTTCCAGGCCGTTTTCGGCGCAGGTGACACGCAGCCCCAGGGATTCGAGCTGGCGTTGCAATACCACGCGATTGAACTCGTGATCCTCGACAATCAGCACGTAGAGCGGCGGTAGCGGTGGTAATGGCGCGGTATCGATGGGCGAGGGTGCGTCGCCTTCGCTGACGGGTGTCACCTGCAGCGTCAGCGAGAAGCACGAGCCCTGGCCCGGGGTGCTGGTGCAGTCCAGGCGGCCACCCATCAGTTGGGTCAGTTGTTGACAGATGGCCAGGCCCAGACCGGTACCGGTCTGCAATTCGCAGTCCTGGTCGGCGAACTGGGTGTAGGGTCGGAACAGGCGCTGGCGTTGCTGTTCGTCCATGCCGATACCGGTGTCTCGTACCACCAGTTGCAGGTGAGCGAACGGCGTATCGCTGCTCAGACTCAGCTCGACGGTCACCGTACCCTGTGTTGTGAATTTGATGGCATTGCTCACCAGGTTGGACAGGATTTGCCGAAAGCGCAGCGCGTCAAGTTGCACCGTGATGTCCGGGCCATGACTGACAAACTCCAGTGCGAGGTTTTTCTGTTGGGCGAGGCTGGCGAAACTCTGCAACACCGTGCGCGCCAGGCGTTGCGGGTAGCTGCTGGTGCTGCGCAACTCAAACTGCCCCGACTCGATTTTCGACAGGTCGAGAATCTCGCCAATCAACTCCATCATGCCGTTGGCGGATTTCTGCGCGATGTCGATCAGTCCTGCATCGGCATTCTGTTCGGGCTGATTTTCGCGCAGCAATTCAAGCACACTCACCAGTGCACTCATGGGCGTGCGAATCTCGTGGCTCATGACCGCCAGGAAATGGCTTTTGCCGCGATTGGCCGATTCGGCCTGTTTCCTGGCCTGGATCAGCGCATGTTGCAGGTGGTGTTGCTCGGTCAGGTCGATCCAGCCGCCAATGACGCCGGTCATGGTGCCATTGGAATCGCGGTACGGCAGTGCCCAGTGGTAGACGTGGCGCTTCTGGCCCTTGACTGTCATGGTGAAGTTGTCGAAGGACGGCTCCCCGCTCTCAAGGGTCGTACGGTGAATCCGCTTGTAATTGTGGGCGTCGTCGAGGGGCAGGATATCGGCTTCGATCAAGCCTTTGTTCAGCACCTGATCCAACTCGACCTGCATCGTTTGCACGTAGGCACGATTGCAGGTCAGCAGCAGGCCTCTGCGGTCGCGGACATAGATCGGGTGCGGTGTGCCGTCCACCAGTACCTTCATGAATTCCAGTTGGTCGTTCAAGGCTTTTTGCGCCTTGAGGCGTTCGGCGATTTGCCGGCGAAGTCCGAAGTTCCAGGCAAGCACCACCAACAGCACCAGCACCATCCCCAGTACTGCCCGAAAGAACCAGTTCTTGTAGGCGCTCCAGCCTCCGTGGCTTTGCTGCGGGTTCTGCCAGCGGCTCGCCAGGCCACTCAATTCATCGGGCGAGATGTCGAGCAACGCCTTGTCGAGGATCGATACCAGTTCGGTGTTCTGTTTGCCGCTGGCAAAGGCGATCAGCGCCGGTTGCGCGCCGAGCACCGAATCGATCTGCAACTGGCCACGGAAGAACCGGTCGATCAGGTAGCCGGCGCCCAGTTGTGGCTGAATCACGCCATCGACCTGACCTTCGGCGAGTAATTCGTAAGTCTCGATCGGTGTATCGACTTCGACCACCTTGATGTCGGGCCATTCGCGCTCCAGCCAGTTGGCCGCCGCGGAATCCTTGATGATCGCCACGGACTGCCCCTTGAGTCGGACCAGGCCCTCATGTTCAGGCTGCACCCGGGTGACCAGCACGAACGGGTTGATCATATAGGGCCGGGAGAACGCCAGCCGTTCCTCGCGCCGGTCACTGTAGGTCAGTGCCGCAATCAGAGCGGGCGGGTCGCGTTCGGTGCGGCGGATCATGGCTTGCACCGAAGAAATCTTGCGCGGGCGGAACACCAGGCCGGTACGATTGTTGATCATCTCCAGCAGATCCGCCGCCATGCCGCGCATCTGATCGTGGGAATCAAACAGGCTGAAGGGCGAATACAGGTCGTTGGCCAGCACTTCGATCTGCGGATGGTCCTTGATCCATTGCTGCTCGGTGGCGGTCAACTGCAAGCGCTTGTAGCCGAGCCCCGGGTTGGCGCCAATGCCCCAGTGGCGGGCAATGACCACGCGTTCCTGGGGCGACAGGGTTGCCAGCGCGCTGTTGAGCAGGGTCAGTAGCCGGGTGTTCTGGCGCTGCATGGCAAAACTGAAGCCCAGGCCTTCGGAATCGCGCTGGACAGTCTGTTTCAGGCTCTGCTGGTAACTGCGTTCGAGCAGGTACTGTGCGGAAATCGCGTCGGTGAGCAGCACCATGCCTTCGCCATAGGCCACCATGCCGAGGCCGTGCTGGGTCGAATCGACGGTTTGCACCGGGTGGTCGGGAAACAGCGAGATTACCCGATCCTGCTGGATCCAGTCCGGATCGAACAGCACCGTGGTTCCCGGCGGCAGTTCATTGTTCATCCAGTGCGTGCCGAAACGGCTGACCAGCACGGCCTGGTCGTAGGCATAGGGTGCGCTCAGGCGCAGGTCGCTGTACTGCGTTTCCAGGTGATTGATCCGCGGCACCAGGTCGATTTCGCCCCGTTGCAAAGCACTCAACGCATCGGCCTGACTGGCATAGCGTTCGACGCGTACACGTACGCCCAAGGCTCGCGCGAGCCAGTCGAGGTAGTCGGCTGAAAGACCTTCGTAGTCCTTTTGGTTGGCAGTGATGTCCAGTGGCGGACGGTCCGGCAGATAAACGCCGGCGCGCAAGACGTCCTTCTGCTCCAGCCACTGACGCTGCGTCGTGTTGAGCGCCAGGCTCATGTCGCTCGTGGGCGCACGGCTGAGCAGCGTCAGGGGATCGGCGCAGGCGTTCAGGGCCACCAGTATCAGACCGAGCACTCCCGACAGCCGCAGGACCAGTCGATTCATGGGTCAGGCCAGGTCGTTGCGTTTGGCGAACTCGATCAACTCAAGCAAATTACTGGCATTCAACTTTTGCATCAGGCGGGTCTTGTAGGTACTGATTGTCTTGTTGCTCAATAACATGTCGTCGGCGATCTGCTTGTTGCTCAGGCCTTGGGCCAGGCCGTGCAACACCTTGAGTTCGCGCCGGGTAATGCCGCTGAGCAGTTGCACATCGTTGCGGGCGAAATCGCTGTGGCGCACCGAATTGAGCGTACCGAGCGGGAACCAGGATTTGCCATTGGCTAGCGCCTTGAGTGCCGTCACGATCTCCACCGGGTCATCGGCCTTCGACAGAAAGCCTGCTGCACCGGCCCGCATGCATTGCGCGGCGTACGACTGGCTTTTCAGCCCCGTGTGAACCAGGACATGAGCCGGACTGCCGCCGATGCGCAGGCGATCGATCACCGCCATGCCATCGAGTTGCGGGATATCCAGGTCAAGCACTATTGCATCGGGTTTGAGCTCGAAGGCCTTGCTCAACGCGTCCACACCGTTGTCGCACTCGCCGACGATGACATGGCCCTCACGGGCCAGAATTATTCCGATCGCCATGCGCACGACAGCGTGGTCATCGACCAACAGCACTTTCATGGATCAATCCTCATGTCCTGTTTCAGCATAGTCCCGCCACCCCCCCAAAGGATTCGGCAGACCTGATGCGTGGCCAGGTGACGCAAAAAAGAGGCGCGAATCCTACTTGGTTTATGTGGGTATGCAAGGCGGGGCGGTCTTACCGGGTAAGGGCGCTCAGAATCTGATGAGCAATCCTGACCCGTTCTGCATTGGGATAATTCTTGTTGGCCAGCATCACAATGCCAATGTCCTTCGATGGCACGTACGCCACGTAAGCCCCAAAACCACCGGTTGAGCCTGTCTTGTTGATCAGCGCGTCCTGCGGCTGCGCTTGTGGCGGGTTCAGCCACTGGACTTCATGGGCCTGCATGGCCATTGGCGTAGAGTTGCCGTCCAGCAGGCGATCCAGTGTGATCGGGTAGCGATACATCTCCCAACCGAGGCCCTGGGTCATACCGCCAACGGTGTAGTAACCGCTATGGGTCAAGGCGATGGCTTGCTGCAATGGTTTTTCCAGAGACGTCGGCTTCATGTTCGCGCCGACGTAGGCCAGCAAGTCAGCGGCACTGGTTTTCACCCCGTACGCCTCGGAATCCAGCGCACCCGGAGTGACCCGTACCGGTTGGCCTTCCTTGTTGTAGCCTTGGGCGTACAGCGCCATCTGAGCCTGCGGCACGTGCACATAGGTGTGCTTGAGGCCGAGTTTTGGCAGCAGGGTTTTCTCCATCAGGTCATCAAACGGCTGGCCCATGCTTTGCGCGGCGAGGTAGCCGAACAGGCCGAGGCTGGGGTTCGAATACAGTCGGTGGCTGCCGGGAGCGTAGAGCGGTTTCCATTGCTTGTAGTAGCCGAGCATTTTGTCGGCCGAATCATATTCAGCGGGGAATTGCAGGGGCAGGCCGCCAGCGCTATAGGTGCCCAGTTGCAGCACGCTGATCTGGTCGAACGCACTGCCGCGCAAGGCTGGCAGGACCTGGCTGGCCTTGTCCGACAGCGACAGCTTGCCCGTGGCCTGGGCGTAGGCGGCGAGGGTGGCGGTGAAGGTTTTGCTGACGGAGCCGATTTCGAACAGGGTGTCTTGCGTGACGGGAGTGCCGGTTTCTTTCGAGGCGACGCCATAGTTGAAGTAATGCGCCTGGCCGTTGACGGTGATCGCCACGGCCATGCCGTGAATTCCCTCGGCTTGCATCACCGGTTGTACAGCGGCGTTCACCACTGTCTCGATTTGATCCTGCGCAACGCATTGGCCCGCGGCGAATATCGCCATGCAAGCGGCGATGTTTTTCAGCCTGTCCATGTTGGTTTCATCCGTCGTTGATTCAGTTGCGCGTCATTTTAGGGCGTGAAGCGCCATGCTCCGAGCGCTTTTTAAAATCGGCCGCCAACAGGCGGCCACGCGCACCCCTTGATTCAACGCGCTTGCCGATTCAACGCACCAGGCACGGACGCTTGTTATCGAACTTCCAGCCGGGAATCAAAAACTGCATCGCCACGCTGTCATCCCGGGCCCCCAGGCCCATGCCTTTGTACAGTTCATGGGCCTTGGCGACCTGATCCATGTCCAGTTCGACCCCCAGCCCCGGTTTCTGCGGCACCTGCACGCAGCCGTCGACGATTTGCAGCGGGGCCTTGGTCAGGCGTTGGCCGTCCTGCCAGATCCAGTGGGTGTCGATGGCGGTGATCTCGCCCGGCGCGGCTGCCGCGACATGGGTGAACATTGCCAGGGAAATGTCGAAGTGGTTGTTGGAGTGCGAACCCCAGGTCAGGCCCCATTCGTGGCACATCTGCGCCACGCGCACCGAGCCCTGCATGGTCCAGAAGTGCGGGTCGGCCAGGGGCATGTCGACCGACTGCAACTGGATCGCGTGGCCCATCTCCCGCCAGTCGGTGGCGATCATGTTGGTCGCGGTCTTCAGGCCCGTGGCCCGGCGGAACTCGGCCATGACTTCGCGTCCCGAGTAGCCGTTTTCCGCCCCGCACGGGTCTTCGGCATAGGCCAGCACGTGGTGCTGATCGCGGCACAGGCGGATGGCTTCTTTCAGTGACCAGGCGCCATTCGGGTCGAGGGTGATGCGCGCATCGGGGAAGCGCTCGGCGAGGGCCGTGACCGCTTCGATTTCGGCGTCGCCGCTGAGCACACCGCCCTTGAGCTTGAAGTCCTTGAAGCCATATTTGGCGTGAGCCGCCTCGGCCAGGCGCACCACCGCGTCGGCGGTCATGGCTTTCTCGTGCCGCACGCGGAACCAGTCGTTGTCGGCGTCCGGTTCGCTGCGGTAGGCGAGGTCGGTTTCGTTGCGATCGCCGACATAAAACAGATAGCCGAGCATCTTCACTTCATCACGCTGCTGGCCTTCGCCGAGCAGGGCGGCCACCGGTACGTCCAGGTGCTGGCCGAGCAAGTCGAGCAATGCGGCTTCCAGGCCGGTGACGGCGTGAATGGTGATGCGCAGGTCGAAGGTCTGCAAGCCGCGACCACCGGCATCGCGGTCGGCGAAGGTCTGGCGAACCTGATTGAGGATCTTCTGGTAGGTGCCGATTGGGCTGCCGACTACCAGGCTGCGTGCGTCTTCGAGGGTCTGGCGGATGCGCTCGCCCCCCGGCACTTCGCCGACGCCGGTATGGCCGGCGTTGTCCTTGAGGATCACGATGTTGCGAGTGAAAAACGGGCCGTGGGCGCCGCTCAGATTGAGCAGCATGCCATCGTGGCCGGCCACCGGAACAATCTGCATGCTGGTGATGATCGGGGCCTTGGCGATTTCTTGTGCAGTCATTTTCTTATCCTTTCAGGCGTGACGTGGCGCAGCTTTGGCCGATTCGACGGCAGGCGCGGATTTGGGTTTGTTGCGGGCGGCAAACACGATGATGGCGGCGATGATCGAGGTCGCGGCCAGGCCGTACAGCCCGCCCTGAATGGAGCCGGTGCGTTCTTCCAGCAGGCCGAAAGTGGTCGGCGCAACGAAGCCGCCGAGGTTGCCCACCGAGTTGATCAGCGCGATGACGCCAGCGGCAATGCGCGCATCCAGATAGGCTTGGGGAATCGGCCAGAACAGCGACGAGGCCGATTTGAAGCCCAGTGCGGCAAAGCAGATCGCAACGAAGGCGAAGACCGGCCCGCCGGTGGTGGACATGAACATCCCGGCCGCGGCGATCAGCAGGGCGGTGGCGACCCAGGCTTGCTGGTGTTTCCATTTGGCCGACAGGGAAGCGAAGGCGTACATGCCGACAATCGACAGCAACCACGGAATCGAGTTGAACAGCCCGACCTGGACATCGCTCAGGTCGCCCATCTTCTTGATGATGCTCGGCAGCCAGAAGGTCGCGGCGTAGATGGTCAGCTGGATAAAGAAGTAGATCAGGCAGAACAGGATGATCTGGCGATCCTTGAGCAACTTGCCCAGCGACGGCTTGATCGGCGTGGCGGCTTCCCGGGTCAATTGTTCATCGTCGATGGCCTTGACCAGCGCGTCCTGCTCTTCGCGACTCAGCCATTTGGCGTCATGGGGTCTGGAGTCCAGCCAGAACCAGACGAACACGCACAACCCCACCGAAAACATGCCCTCGATGAAGTACATCCATTGCCAGCCGTGCATGCCCAGGCCGCTGATTTGCAGGAGCAGCCCGGACAGCGGGCCGGAGATCAACGAGGCAATCGCCGAGCCACTGAGGAAGATGGCAATCGCCTTGCCGCGTTCCACGCCGGGCAACCAGCGGGTGAAGTAGTAGATCACCCCGGGAAAGAACCCGGCTTCGGCCACGCCCAGCAGAAAACGCAGGATGTAGAAGTGGGTTTCGTTCTGGATAAACGCCATGCCCGCGGCGACCAGGCCCCAGGTCAGCATGATCCGGGTCAGCCAGATGCGAGCGCCGACTTTCTGCAGAAGGATGTTGGAGGGCACCTCGAACAGTGCATAACCGATGAAGAACAGACCGGCGCCCAGGCCGTAGGCGGCCGCGCCAATGCCCAGGTCGTGTTCCATGTGGGCGCGGACGAAACCGATGTTCACGCGATCAATGTAATTGACGATGAACATGATGACGAACAGCGGCAAGACGTGACGTTTGACTTTGGCGATGGCGGACTTCAGCGCTGGATTGGCGTCGTCGTGCATCCCGGGGATGGATGTATTCACTGCGTTTTCTCCCACTCGTTATTTTTATGCGGGGTGAAGCTGGGTGCTACGTTGTTGATAGACATCATACAACTAGGTTTTTTCATCTTGCAACCACGCTTATTCAATGAAATGGCGCTTTAACAGAGGTTTTTTATTCTATTGGTGGTGGCGGATAGCCCTTGAAACGAATCAAAATGGGCTGGTTGTTGAGTGTTGTCATACAAGATGCCGAGATTTTTTCAGGATTCCCGTCTGGCGCGGTGCTACGATTCGATAGCCCTGATTTCCGGACACCACCATGCAAGAAGACCTCGAAGTACCCGCTCGCAAGCGCAGCCACAACCTGGCCCATGACCTGGTGGAGAAACTGACCCAGCGCATCCTGCTCGGCCAGATGTTGCCCGGCGACAAGCTACCGTCGGAAAACACCATCGTTCAGGAACACGGGGTCAGTCGCACGGTGGTGCGTGAGGCGATCTCGAAGTTGCAGGCCTCGGGGCTGGTGGAAACCCGGCACGGCATTGGCACGTTCGTGATCGAGCGCGCGCCGGAGCAGGGGCTGCGGCTGAATGTCGATACCGCGTTGGGGGTGCGCAGCATTCTGGAGTTGCGCATGGGCCTGGAAACACAGGCGGCGGCGCTGGCGGCAACGCGCCGTACCGACCTGCAACTGGCGCAGATGCGTGAAGCGCTGGACGACTATCAAAGCCTGCTGGCCAACAACGACAGCTGTGTCGAAGCGGACCGGCGTTTTCATCTGCTGATCGCCGAAGCCACCGGCAACGTTTGCTTCACTGAAATCATGCAGCATCTGGGCAGTGCAATGATCCCGCGCACCCGGGTCAATGCCGCCGAGCGTGGCGCGGTGGACTTGAGCAAGCTCGGCCAGTTGGCCAACCTCGAGCACGAGGCGATTCTCAATGCCATCAAGCGCCAGGACCCGGACGCGGCGCGGGCGGCGATGTGGCTGCACCTGACCAACAGTCGCGACCGGTTTTCGGCTAGCTGAGGTTGTCTGTTCTTCAGTGGCACCGAGTCATCGTTCTTCGCGAGCAAGCCCGCTCCCACAGGGGTTTTATCCATGCCGTAGTGCTTGAGTACGACTCAAAACCTGTGGGAGCGGGCTTGCTCGCGAAGACGTCAGTCCAGGCAGCAAAAAACCTGGATCAGACCCTGACAGCCTTAACAACCAAAGCCCGCCGCTCCAGATTCAGCGCCAGCACACTCGCCAACACCACCAGCCCGCCGACCACGATCATCAATGTCGGCCGCTCACCAAGCGCATAGGATGCAATCACCATCGCCGTCGGCGGCGTCAGATACAGGGTCATCGTCGCCCGGCTCAAATCGACATGCGCCAGCACATAGGCCCAGGCCAGGTACGCCAGGGCGCTGGGGAATATCCCCAGGGCAATCACCGCAAACTGCACGCGCATCGGTGCCAGGGCGACTTGATCTGCCAGGCCGGGCAAGAAAACCAGCAACAGCGCCGTCCCGGACCACACCGTGTAACACACCAGTGTCAGCCCGTCGTAACGTCCGGTGTGATGCTTTTGCAGGGCAAAGTAGAGGCTCCAGGACACCGCCGCCAGCAGGATCAGCAAACCGTGGGCATCAATGCTGCCCAGGCCATGATCGCCCGCCACCACAATCACCACGCCCAACAACCCGAGCAGCACGCATCCCCAGCGCCACAGGCTCACCTGATCCTTGAACACGAAGCGCGCGATCAGCGTGCTGAACAGCGGCGTGGTCTGGGCCAGGACGCTCGAAGCGCCAGCACTGACACCTTGCTGCCCGAAGTTGATCGCCACGTGGTGCAGGCTCACCGCGAAGAAACCCAGGCCGAACATTAGCGGCAGATCGCGCAGGCTCGGCAGGCGAATGCTCTTGACCATCGCGACCACCGCCATGAACACAGAAGCCAGCAGGAAGCGCAGGAGCGCCAGGTGCACGGGGTCGTAGGCCTGCAAGCCGATATGGATGCCGGTCGGGGAATAGCCCCAGCACGCCACGACAAACGCCATGGCCAGAATGATTTTCCAGGGGGAAACGGGGGAGGGTGTGAGCGGCTTCATGGTCGTGCACCTGTGGGCGGATGCACCGAGTATCAGAAAGCGGATCGTTCGCCACAACTGACTTATACTGCTCTGATCGTTCACTATGGGTGATGTATGGAGCTGGCACAGATTCGCATGTTCAAGACCGTGGCCGATGTCGGCAGCATCGCCCGCGCGGCCGAATTACTGCATTGCGTGCCGTCGAACATCACGGCACGGATCAAGGCCCTTGAGGCCGAACTGGGTGTCGCGCTGTTTCTGCGTGAGGGCCGAGGGCTGCGCATCAGCCCGTCGGGGCAAACCTTCCTGGCCTACGCCTCGAAAATTCTTGCCCTCACCGCCGAGGCCAAGCGCGCGGTCGACCCGTCGGCCGAGCCCTCGGGGCCGTTGCGCATCGGTGCCATCGAGTCGTCGGCCACCGGGCGATTGCCGCGCCTGCTGGCGAAATTCCACAAGCGTTTCCCGCAGGTGGCGCTGGAGCTGACCACCGGCTCCTGGGGGCAGTTGCTCGACGACACGCTCAATCACAAGCTCGACGGCGCCATCGTGGCGGTGGATGTCGAGCGTTCACACCTCAAGCGCACGCCGATGTACCGCGAAGAGCTGCTACTGATCGCCTCGACCTCCCTGGGGCCGCTGCGGAACGTCAGCGATCTGCAAGACCAGACCGTGTTCATGTGGCCCCAGGGTTGCCCATACCGGGCGGCGCTGGAGCATTGGTTGTTGCGACAGGGCCAGGCGCTGCCGATTGTCAGCCTGGCCAGTTATGGTGCGATTGTCGGTTGCGTCAGTGCCGGGGCCGGCGTGGCACTGGTGCCCAAGGGCGTGTTCGACCAATACGCCAAAGGCGCCGGCTGTGTGGGGTTTGAATTCCCCGAACTGACCGCCGTCGACAACCTGTTCTACTGGCACGAAAACGCCGGGGTGCACCCGGCGCGTGAAGCGTTTGTGGCGATGCTGCGCGAGGAGTTTGCCTAGGTTCAGGATCAGCCAATGTAGGAGCTGCCGAAGGCCGCGATCTTTTGATCTTGAAAGGCAACGTCAAAAGATCGCAGCCTTCGGCAGCTCCTACAGGGGGGGGTTACGGTGTGCCGATATCTCGCATTAGCAGGCCAAAACCCAGATCCACTGCATCCGGTATCGGCAAATACACCGTATGCCCATCCCCCGGCGCTACCTCGATTCCTTTGCCCCTGGCGTTTTGCAACTGATGCAGATCGAAGTGGAAGTTGCCCTTGGGCGTCATCAGCTCCATGTGATCGCCCAGTCCGAAACGGTTCTTCACCTTGACCTCGGCCAGGCGATCCCGCCGCTGCCCGGTCAGTTCACCGACAAACTGCTGGCGCTCCGAGACCGAGCTGCCGTTCTGGTAGTTCTGGTACTCGTCATGCACATGCCGGCGCAGAAAGCCTTCGGTATAGCCGCGCTGGGCGAGGGATTCCAGGTCGGTCATCAGGCCGCGGTCGAAGGCCCGGCCCGCCAGCGCATCGTCGATGGCGCGGCGATAAACCTGGGTGGTGCGCGCGCAATAAAAGTGCGATTTGGTCCGGCCTTCGATTTTCAGGGAGTGCACGCCCATGTGGGCCAGGCGTTCGACGTGCTGCACGGCGCGCAGGTCCTTGGCGTTCATGATGTAAGTGCCATGTTCGTCTTCGAAGGCCGGCATCTGTTCGCCGGGACGATTGGCTTCCTGCAACAGGAACACCTGCCCGGTGGGCGCCCCGATGCCCAGGGTGGGTTCCGGTTGATACTGCTGCACGATCTCGCCGAGAGTGTTTTCTGTGGCCGGTTGCGCCGAATATTTCCAGCGACAGGCATTGGTGCAACTGCCCTGATTGGCGTCACGCTTGTTCATATAGCCCGACAGCAGGCAGCGCCCGGAATAGGCCATGCACAACGCGCCGTGCACGAACACTTCCAGTTCCATGGCCGGCACTTGCTTGCGGATCTCGGCGATTTCTTCCAGGGACAGCTCCCGGGACAGGATGATCCGGCTCAGGCCTTGCTGCTGCCAGAACTCGACGCTCGCCCAGTTCACCGTATTGGCCTGCACCGAAAGGTGGACCGGCATTTGCGGGTAGTGCCGGCGCACCAGCATGATCAGGCCAGGGTCGGACATGATCAGCGCATCCGGGGCCATGGCGATCACCGGTTCAAGGTCCTTGAGGAAGGTCTTGAGCTTGGCGTTGTGCGGCGCGATGTTCACCACCACGTAGAAGCGCTTGCCCTGGGCCTGTGCCTCGCGAATGCCGAGGGCCAGGTTGGCGTGGTCGAATTCATTGTTGCGCACCCGCAGGCTGTAGCGCGGCTGGCCGGCGTACACGGCATCGGCGCCGTAGGCGAAGGCGTAACGCATGTTTTTCAAGGTGCCGGCGGGGGCGAGCAGTTCAGGCGCGGTGAGGTTCATGGCAGTGTCGGTCGCAAAAGCCGCACAGGGTAAATGCCCTGTGCCAAGGCTTTATTGACCTGGATCTATGCCGGATCAATAAACTGATGGCACTCGCGCGAGCCGTGGCGGACTAAACATCAAGGCGAAAGTTTTTCGTCCTGACTGGCTGGCACGGATCGGACATGAACGAAACGACACTGCAAGACAAGTCCTTGATGGTTTTACTGGTGCTGGTGAGCGCTGCCTTCATCTGGATCCTGCTGCCGTTTTACGGCGCAGCGTTCTGGGCGGTGATCCTCGGCATCGTCTTTGCGCCACTGCAGAGCCGACTGCAACTGAAGTTCGGCTGGCAACGCAACCTCACGACGCTGTGCACATTGAGCATTTGCCTGGTGATCGCGATTCTACCGGTGATCATCATCAGCACCTTGCTGGTCCAGGAGGGAGCGGTACTCTACAAGCGCGTCGAGAGCGGTGAACTCGACATCGCCGGGTACGTGTCGCAGTTCAAGCACAGCCTGCCACCGTATTTCCAGTATCTGCTGGATCGCTTCGGCTTGGGCGAGTTGAGCGGGCTGCGAGAGAAAATCGTCAAGAGCGCAATGACCGGTGGGCAGGTGCTGGCCTCCCAGGCGTTCAGTTTCGGCCAGGGCACGTTCGAGTTCATCGTCAGTATCTTCATCATGCTGTACCTGCTGTTTTTCTTCCTGCGCGACGGTGCGGAACTCGCGCGCAAGGTGCGCCAGGCGGTGCCGTTGCAGGAGCAGCAGAAACGCCGATTGCAGCTCAAGTTCAATCGTGTGGTGCGGGCCACTGTGAAAGGCAACCTGTTGGTGGCGATCACCCAAGGCGCGCTGGGCGGTCTGATCTTCTGGTTCCTGGGCATTCCCAGCGTATTGCTCTGGGCGGTGTTGATGGCGTTTCTGTCGCTGCTGCCGGCGGTGGGAGCGGGAATAGTCTGGGTGCCGGTGGCGGTGTTTTTCCTGTTTACCGGGGCGATCTGGAAGGGCGTGGTGCTGGTATTGTTCGGGGTCTTCGTGATCGGGCTGGTGGACAACCTGCTCCGGCCGTTACTGGTGGGCAAAGACACCAGGATGCCAGACTACATGATCCTGATCTCGACCCTCGGCGGCCTGGCGATTTTCGGACTGAACGGCTTTGTCATCGGCCCGTTGATCGCGGCCCTGTTCATGTCGAGCTGGGCCATTTTCATTGAAACCAAACCGCGGGTGCAGCTGCCTTAAGCGCTCAGCCTGCCGGACTGGCCAGTGCCGATGCGTTGCGACAGCTCCTTTGCCGCGGGCAGCGAAGTGAGCGGGCCGCTGATCTGCACGCCGTCCCGCACCAGATACCAGCAGGCGAGCATGCCCAGTTCCCTGAGCTGTGCGGGGACGGCGCTGCCGATAACGGACATGATCTGAACCTTGGACATGACAAGTACCTCCATCAATCTGTGGAGTTACTTTAAGGTCCGAGGGCCTTGAGGGGTAATCAACGCTTTCGATAGTGGTCATTGATGCCGGATGGGGCAAACGACCGTTGGTCGGTCAGTCGACCACCTGATCGAGCATATGAACCACTTCCTGCTCGTTGAGCAGGCCCTTGCGCACCAGGCTTTGCGCCAGCAGCGAGAGAAACTTGGCGCTGCGATGACCTTCCAGGTGCTTGAGTTCGGTCAGTGCGTTGTACACCTTGCCGGAGGTGCACAGACCGACGATGCGGTGCGGGTTTTGCGTGGGCATGTGGTCGTCCTTGTTGTTATCAACCTGTTTTCGACGGACAGCACCGAGCTTGCGGAACTGTCATGACAAAAATATGACCGTTTTTTGCCGCACGGCAGAAAACGGGTCGAGTCCATCTTGCCAACTTCTGCCACGGGCACTGTCCCGATAGCGACCTTGGCGAGATTTATCCAGACCTGTACCGACAAACGGGGATAAAAAAGCCCCGCTGGTTCAGCGGGGCTTGAAGCGTTCGTTACCAGCGACCATGGCCGTGGCCGTAGTAGCCCCGTGGTGGGCCATAGTAACCACGGGGTGGACCGTAGTAGCCACGGGGTGGGCCGTAGTACACCGGGGCCGGACGGTAGTAGATCGGTTGCTGCACGTAGACCGGGGCCGGCTGGTAGTAAACCGGAGGCGGTGGCGCGTAATAAACCGGCGCGGGCTGGTAGTAGACCGGTTGCGGTGCGACATAGACCGGGCGGTTGGCGTTGATCAGAGCCGAGCCGACGATGGCAGTACCGACGATCGCTCCAAATACCGCGGCGTCATTACCATGACCGGCTTGCGCCTGTCCTGCGATAGCGAGGGTGCCGATCAGCAAGGCTACTGTGGGGACTTTACGGATCATGATAGTTCCTCGGTTCTTCAACCCGGCGCCTGTGTCTGCAATAGACCCAGGGATATTCGCGGGGATACTTCTAAGACAGCTTTTTTTCGAAAAACAGCACGGCCGCGAGGTAAATTTTGTGTAAGGTCTGTAGCGACTTTTTTACCGACCCGTGTAAGGCCGCGATAACACACTTAAATGATCGATCAGAACCCGATGGAGGGCTAATCCCGTCCATCCGAAAAGTGCATTTGAAGGAGCTTGCCCATGCAGATGAACCCCAACAAAGACACCCAGCTGTGCATGTCCCTTTCAGCACGCCCCGGGAACTTTGGTCTGCGTTTTCACAATCATCTGTATGAACAACTGGGCCTGAATTTTTACTACAAGGCCTTTGCCAGCCAGGACCTGACGGGGGCCGTTGCCGGGATTCGCGCCCTGCGGATTCGTGGCTGTGGCGTGTCGATGCCATTCAAGGAAGCCTGCATTGCCTTGGTGGATGAACTCGACGCGTCTGCCGCCGCCATTCAATCGATCAACACCATCGTCAACACTGACGGTCATCTCAAGGCCTACAACACCGACTACATCGCCGTGGCCCAGTTACTGGAAAAACACCAGGTGCCCAAGGACTCGACCTTTGCCTTGCGCGGCAGTGGAGGCATGGCCAAGGCCGTAGCGAGCGCCTTGCGCGATGGCGGTTATGAAAACGGCGTGATCGTGGCCCGCAACGAGCGCGCCGGACAGGCGCTGGCGCAGTCATTGGGATATGAGTGGCAGGCCGAGCTGGGGAGCCGTCGCCCGCAAATGCTGGTCAACGTTACCCCGATCGGCATGACGGGAGGACCGGAGGCCGAGCAACTGGCTTTTGAGTCTGAAGTGATCGAAAAAGCAGAAACTGTCTTCGATGTGGTGGCGATCCCATCGGAAACACCGCTGATCGTGCGTGCTCGCGCCGAAGGCAAGCGGGTCATCACCGGGCTTGAAGTGATCGCGATCCAGGCGCTGGAGCAATTTGTGCTCTATACCGGTGTACGGCCGACAGACGAGCAATTCCAGAAGGCCGTGGCGTTTGCCCGCAGCTAGGAGGTGTCCATGCATCCCCCCATTCTCAATCTGGACTCAGTCGAACTTGAACCGCTGCCCGAAGCGTTTGCGCCGGGCGGTGAAACCGCCGGGCGCTATCAACAGCGCCTGGCCCGAGTCGGTCAGCAATTGGGGGCGCAAAAGCTGGGTTATCGCCTGTATGCGCTGGAGCCAGGCATGCGCGGCAGCCCGTTCCACAGTCATCGGGTCAATGAGGAAATGTTCTACGTTGTGGCCGGGGAAGGAGAGGTCCGCCTGGGAACCGAACGTTTTCCGATCCGCACCGGTGATGTGATCGCCTGTCCACCGGGCGGGCCTGAAAAGGCGCACCAGATCATCAATACCAGCAACGGCGAGTTGCGGTACCTGGCCGTCAGCACCCAGCAATCACCGGAGATCTGTGAGTACCCGGATTCCGGCAAGTATGCCGTGATGGATGACTTCAAGGTGGATGCCGAGGGTAATGCGTCAGGCTTTGTTGCCGTTGCCCGGCAAGCCGATGGGGTGGATTACTGGGACGGCGAATAGGCGCGAACACCGCCAAACCCCTGTGGGAGCGGGCTTGCTCGCGAAAGCGTCGGCCCATCCGGCATTGATGTGACTGACAGTCCGCCATCGCGAGCAGGCTCGCTCCCACATCGGGATCTCTGTAGCCTGATTACTCGAGCCGAGCCAGCCTTTCTTCCAGGGCAGCAATCCGCGCTTCCAGTTCTTCGATCCGTTCAACCGAAACCCCGCTGCCGCCCCGTTCGGTCGGGTTTTGCCGTGCCGCCATGATCGCCTCGATATCCGCCGGATCACCCAAGGCGTGGGTATAGCGGTCTTCGCGCTGACCGGCCTGACGTGGAATCAGCACGGCCAAGCCCCGGGCAATCAGGCGTTCGAGTTGATGCACCACCTGTTCGGTGTCTTCGAATTCATGCATGCGGCCACTGCGGGTCAGCAGTTCATTGACGGTCTGCGGGCCGCGCAGAAACATCAGCCCGGTCAGGATGACCTGTGCCGGTACCAGCTCCAGGGCCTTGTCCACCTTGTGTTCCCAGCGGTCGGCGCGGCTGCCCATCACCAGTCTGGTGAAGCCGCGTCCTTCGAGGGCGCGCAGGCTCTGGCCAACCTGGCCAGGCGTCAGGTTCATCACCGGCTCGCGGCTGGTTTTCTGGTTGCAGGCAATCACCAGGGCATTGAGGGTCAGGGGATAGGTTTCCGGGCTGGTGGCCTGTTTCTCGATCAGCGAACCCAGAATGCGGATTTCCGTACTGTTGAGCCGCGGCTCGTCGAAAGTCGTCTCTTGCTCAGTGCTCATGGTTCTGCATCCTTAGCCGATTCATGTTTTTCACTTGCGTGGGCGCACTTTGACATCGCCCGTTCGGACTAGGCAAGGCTAACGATTCTGCCGCCTCCTGCTGGCGCCAAACTTCATGCTCAAAGGGGTGTTGCGCCACGCGTGCCCCGCCAAACGAGCAGAAGGCGCCGCGATGGAGTTTGCATTCAGCGACGAACAGGAAATGATCCGCGCATCGGCCGAGGGCTTCCTCGCCGATGTCTCGGATTCTGCCGCCGTACGCGCGGCGATGGTCAGTGAACGGGGTTTCGACGAAGCCCTCTGGCAGCGTCTGTGCCAGGAAATGTACTGGCCGGCCATTCATATCCCCGAAACCTATGGTGGCCTGGGCCTCGGCTTTGTCGAGCTGACGATCCTGCTGGAACAGATGGGCCGCCGTTTGCTGTGCTCGCCGTTTTTCGCCACCGCTTGCATGGCCACCCCTGCGCTATTGCTGGCGGCCAATGATGAACAGAAGCAGCGCTGGTTGCCGTCGATTGCCGACGGCAGCGTGACCGCGACCCTGGCGTTCAGCAGTGCCAACGGCTGGTCGGCCGATGATGTCCAGGCAACGGTGGTGGCTGAAGGCGACGGGTTCGTCCTCGACGGTACCCTCAAGCATGTGCTCGACGGCCATGGTGCCGACCTGTTGATCATTGCCGCCCGCCAACCCGCAACCACTGGCGAAACGGGCATCAGCCTGTTTGCCGTGAACGCCGCACGCGCAGGCATCGAACGGCAAATGTTGCCGACCATGGACCAGACTCGGCGTCAGGCGCGGATCCAGCTCAAGGGCCTGTACCTTGAAGCCGACTGCCTGCTGGGTGAACTCGGCAATGGCTGGCCGCACCTTGAACGAGTCCTGCAACTGGCCTGTATCGGCCTGGCTGCCGAGCAGACCGGCGGCGCGCAGCAAGTACTCGACCTCAGCGTGGCCTACATGCTGGAACGCCAGCAGTTCGGTCGCCCGATTGCCAGTTTCCAGGCCCTCAAACACCGCGCCGCCGACATGATGCTGCAAGTCGAATGTGCCCGTTCGGCCAGTTATTACGCCGCATGCGTGGCCCAGGAAGTCCTCGATCCCCAGGGTGATCCCCAAGTCGCGGCCGAACTGCCGCTGGCGGCTGCGCTGGCCAAGGCGCAGTGCTCCGAGACTTACTTCTCTTGTGCGTCCGAATCGATCCAGTTGCATGGCGGTGTCGGTTTCACCTGGGAATACGACCCGCACCTCTACTTCAAGCGCGCCCGTGCCAGCGAGAGTTTCCTCGGGCTGCCGGCCTGGCATCGCGAGCGCATTGCTTCGGTGATTCTGGGAGAGCAGCCATGAAAATCAGTTTCAGCGAGCAGGACGAGTGCTTTCGCCGGGAAGTGGCCGACTGGATGAGCGCCAACCTCCGCGGCGAGTTCGAAGCCCTGCGTTTTCGCGGCGGGCCGGGCGACGAGCACATGTTTCCCGAAGAACGAAAAGCCTGGGAGCGCAAGCTCGCCGAAGGCGGCTGGACCTGCGTCGGCTGGACGCCGGAACATGGCGGGCGTGGCCTGTCGATCACCCAGCAGGTGATCTTCAACGAGGAGTACGCCCGCGCCGGTGGCCCCGGCCGCATGGGCCATATCGGCGAAGGCCTGGCCGGGCCGACCATCGCCGCGTTCGGCACGGTCGAGCAGCAACAGCGCTTTTTGCCGGGGATCGTCAGCGGTACGTCGTTCTGGTGCCAGGGCTATTCAGAGCCGGGCGCCGGTTCCGACCTGGCCAACGTCAAGACCCGTGCAACGCTGGATGAAACCTCCGGCAGCTGGATCATCAATGGCCAGAAAGTCTGGACCTCCCTGGCCCACGAGTCGGACTGGTGTTTTGTCATCGCCCGCACCGAACCAGGCAGCGTCGGCCATCGCGGTCTGTCGTTCCTGCTGGTGCCGATGGCCCAGACGGAAATCACCGTACGCCCCATCGAGCAACTGACCGGCACCTCGGAATTCAACGAAGTGTTCTTCGACGATGCCCGCACCGACGCCACCAACATCATCGGCGAGCCGGGCGAAGGCTGGAAGATCGCCATGGCGCTGCTGGGGTTCGAGCGCGGCGTCTCGACCCTCGGCCAGCAGATGCAGTTCCAGAATGAACTCAACGAAATCATCGCCAAGGCCCGCGCCAACGGCGCCGACCGCGACCCGATCCTGCGTCAGCGCCTGGCCGAAGCCTGGAGCGGTTTGCGGATCATGCGCTACAACTCGCTGCGCATGCTTTCGGGTAGCCAGGACGGTTCGCTGCGCAAAGAGGCGACCATCTACAAGCTGTTCTGGTCGACCTGGCACGCCAGCCTCGGCAAGTTGGCGATGGACGTCCTCGGCGCCGAGGCGGAATTGCTCGAAGCCGGACCTTACCAACTCACCCGTTTGCAGTCGCTGTACCTGTTCAGCCGCGCCGACACCCTCTACGGCGGCAGCAACGAAATCCAGCGCAACATCATTGCCGAGCGTGCCTTGGGCATGCCCAAAGAGCCGCGTCCGCGCGCCTGAAAGGAGAGAGTTCATGTCTGTACCTCAATATGTTGAAGGTCGCGGCCTGCTGCGCGGCAAGTCGGTACTGATTACCGCCGCCGCCGGTGCCGGGATCGGTTTTTCCGCCGCCGTGCGCGCTGCCGAAGAAGGCTGCCGTGCGTTGATGATCAGCGATATCCACGAAGGCCGGTTGGCCGAGGCGGTGCTGAAGATCCGCGAAACCACTGGGCTGCAACAGGTGTTCGGCCAGGTCTGCAACGTTGCCGACGAAGCTCAGGTGCAACAACTGATCGCCTGCGCCGAGCGTGACCTGCAAGGCGTCGATGTGCTGATCAACAACGCCGGGCTTGGCGGCTCGCGCTTGCTGGTGGACATGGCCGACGAAGAGTGGAATCGGGTCATCGACGTGACGCTCACCGGCACCATGCGCATGACCCGCGCCATGCTGCCGAAAATGATGGGGCGGCGTGCCGGGGTGATCGTCAACAACGCCTCGGTGCTGGGCTGGCGTGCGCAGAAAGAACAGGCGCACTACGCCGCCGCCAAGGCTGGCGTGATGGCGCTGACCCGCTGCGCAGCGGTCGAGGCGGCCGACTACGGCATCCGCATCAACGCCGTCAGCCCGAGCATTGCCCTGCACGATTTCCTGCGCAAATCCGCGCCCCAGGCGGTGCTCGATCAACTGGCCGCCAACGAAGCGTTCGGCCGCGCCGCCGAAGTCTGGGAAGTGGCCAACGTGATGATGTTCCTGGCCAGCGACTACAGCTCCTACATGACCGGCGAAGTGTTGTCGGTGTCCAGCCAGAGGGCGTGACCATGCCACGTATTTTCGACACACCGATGGCCTTGTTCGACGCCGTGGGCGAATCACTCGGCGCCAGTGACTGGCTGTTGCTGGAACAGGACCGAATCAACCAGTTCGCCGATGCCACCGGCGATCACCAGTGGATTCACGTCGATCCGCTCAAGGCCGCCAGCGGCCCGTTTGGTACCTGCATCGCCCACGGCTACCTGAGCCTGGCGCTGGTCAATCTGTTCTTGCCGCAGATCGTTGAGGTCCGCGGCCTGGCCATGGGCGTCAATTACGGTTGTGAGCGGGTGCGCTTCCCCTCGGTGGTGCGCGTCGGCTCGCGGGTGCGCGGCAGTGCGCAACTGATCGCGGTCGAGGAAGTGAAAGGCGGCGTGCAGGCGACCATCCGTGTCAGCGTCGAAATCGACGGCGAGGAACGTCCAGGCGTCGTGGTCGACACCATCAGTCGCTATTACCCGGCCTGACCTTCAACAGCATTTTCGAGGAATCCAGCATGAAAGAAGCCGTCATCGTTTCCACCGCCCGCACTCCGATCGGCAAAGCCTTTCGCGGTGCGTTCAATGACACCGAAGCGCCGCAACTGGGCGGCCACGTGGTGCGCGAAGCCGTGCGCCGTGCCGGCATCGAGCCGGGTGAAGTGGACGACGTGATCATCGGCGCCGCGGCGCAGCAGGGTACGCAGTCCTATAACCTGGGCCGCCTGTGCGCGATTGCCGGCGGCTTGCCGGCGTCGGTTGCCGGGATGGCCGTCGAGCGCCAGTGTTCGTCGGGCCTGATGAGTATCGCCATGGCCGCCAAAGGCATCATGTGCGACGAAATCGACATCGCCGTGGCCGGTGGCCTGGAGTCGATTTCCCTGGTGCAGAACAAGCACAAGAACCTGTATCGCAACCAGTCGGCTTCGGTGATTGAGCTGGACCCGCACGCCTATATCCCGATGATCGAAACCGCCGAGATCGTCTCCGCGCGCTACGGCATCTCCCGCGACGAGCAGGACGAATACAGCTATCAGAGCCAGCTGCGCACCGCACAGGCCCAGAGCGCCGGGCGCTTCGACCGCGAGCTGGCGCCGCTGACCAGCCGCAAGGCCCTGTTCGACAAGGCCACCGGCGAAACCCGTTATGAAACCGTCACCTTGCTGCGCGACGAGTGCAACCGCATCGACACCAGTCTCCAGAGCCTGAAAGCGCTGGAGCCGGTATGGCCGGGCGGGCAGTGGAGCGAAAAGGGGCGTTTCATCACCGCCGGCAATGCCTCGCAGTTGTCCGATGGCGCGTCGGCTTCGGTGTTGATGAGCGCGAAAATGGCCGAGAAACGTGGCCTCGAACCGCTGGGGATCTATCGCGGCATGGCTGTCGCCGGCTGCAATTCCGACGAGATGGGCATCGGCCCGGTGTACGCCATCCCCAAGCTGCTCAAGCGCCACGGCCTGACCATGGACCACATCGGCCTCTGGGAGTTGAACGAAGCGTTCGCCTGTCAGGTGCTGTACTGCCGCGACACCCTGGGCATTCCGGCCGAGCGCCTGAACGTCAACGGCGGGGCGATCTCCATCGGCCATCCGTTTGGCATGTCCGGTGCGCGGATGGTTGGTCACGCGTTGGTCGAAGGCCAGCGTCGCGGCTTGCGTTACGTGGTGGTGAGCATGTGCATCGGTGGCGGCATGGGCGCTGCTGCTCTGTTCGAGGTGGTCTGAATGATCAGCGCACAACATATCCAGGCGACCATGGCTCGCTATGTGGAACTGGTGGATGCCAGCGACATCGAGGGCATCCTCGCGCTCTACGCCAAAGACGCCACCGTTGAAGACCCGGTCGGCCAGGCGCCGTTGCAGGGCATCGACGCCATCGCGCGCTTTTACCGTGAAGGACTGGGTGCGATGAAAGTCTCCGCAACCCGCACCGGCCCGGTGCGCGCGACACTCAACGGTTGCGGGGCGATGCCGTTCCGGGTCGACATGGAGTGGGGCGGGCAACCGTGCTCGCTGCATGTGATCGATGTGATGGAGTTCGACGCCGACGGTAAGATCCGCTCGATGAAAGCCTACTGGAGTGAAGTTAACGTAACCGCGCGAGGTGCAGCATGAACCTGGAGCAGCGTATCGCCCGCCTGGAAGCGCTGGAGGATATCCGCCAGCTCAAGCATCGCTATCTCAACGCCTGCGACCTCAAGCAGGTCGAGGTGATTGCCGATTGCTTTGCCGAAGGTGCAGTGCTGATCGATTATGGGCCGTTGGGAATCTTCCGCGAGCGCGACAGTTTTGTCGCGCTGTACCGCGAACTGGCTTGCCATGAGCGGGTGATCGACCTGCATCACGGCGCCAACCCGGAAATCGAAGTGCTGAGCGAGGATCAGGCCCAGGGCCGTTGGGCCCTGTGGTATTTCAACCTGGATGGCGAGAGCGGGGCGACGCGGCAGTTGGGTGGGTTCTATCAGGACCGTTACCAGCGTATCGCCGGCCAATGGAAGATCGTCGCCACCCGTTTTACCGCTCACTCGGAAGTGGCGCGTTCCTGAAGGCGGCTCACTCCCGAGGTGGCCCCTGTGGGAGCCTGCTCGCGAAGGCGGCGTGTCAGGCGACATCAATGTTGGATGTGCTGACAGCCATATCCGGATTCTGCGTTCGGCCGGTTTCGTAGTAAGCCTTGAGGTTCTCGGCAATCTGCTGCACGACCTTGTTGAAGGACTTGGCCAGCAACCTTTCAAACAGCCTGCCACCGCGCAGGCTGTAATTCATTTGCAGGGTGATGCGGGTCGCGTTGCCATCGGCTTGCAAGGCATAACTGAAACTCGCCTGGCGAAAAGGAAAGGGCGAGTCATTGCCGCCCTTGTGCAACCGCAACACGAACCCCGAGCCTTCCTGCCACTGCACCACGCTTTCATCCAGATACTGACCGCCCTTGCGCAACACCCGGCGACTGGTGCCAAGGCCTTCCATTGCGCCTGGATGAAACTGGCAACCGGTCAGTCCCGGCACGTAGTGCGGGGCGAGGCTCAGGTCGCGCAGTTTGGCCCAGACGGCTTGAGGTGGGAGATCGAGCAAAACACTGTGGCTGGCGATTGCGGGCATGTCGGAATTCCTCTTGTTATTTGAATGCTTGAAAGATCGCAGCCTCGTTTTACTCGACAGCTCCTACAGAGATTGAGGTTCAATTGTAGGAGCTGCCGAAGGCTGCGATCACTTCAGGATTGGGCCGCGTCGAGAAACGCCGGGCGTTCGCCCGCGCCATGCACCGCAATGTCCGCGCCGCTGACGTAACGGGCCAGCTTCGAGGCCAGGTACAGGCAGGTGTCGCCAATGTCTTCCGGGGTCGCCAGTCGTTGCAATGGAATGGTCGCCGCCACCCGGGCAATGCCCGCGTCGTCACCATAATGCATGGCCGCCTGCTCGGTGAGAATCAGCCCGGCGGTGACCGCATTGACCCGCACCTTCGGTGCCCATTCCACCGCCAGCGAGGTGGTCAGGTTCAGCAGTCCGGCCTTGGCCGCGCCATAGGCGGCGGTGCCGGGGGAAGGGCGGGTGGCGCTGACGCTGCAGATGTTGATGATCGCACCGCCGTCGGCCTGGGCCTGCATCACCTCGTTGGCCTGCTGGCACAGGTTCAGCGGTGCGATCAGGTTCAAACGGATGATTGCCTCGCTGAAACGCGGCGAGGCGGTGGCCGCGTCGGCACTCGGCGAACCCCCGGCGTTGTTGACCAGCACATCGAGGCGACCGAAACGCTCGACGATTTGTGCGATCAAGCGCCCGGACTGTTCGACGTCGCGCAGGTCGCAGGGCACGAACAGCGCCTCACGCCCGGCACTGGCAGGCAGGGTTGGCGGGGCTTCGCGACCGCAAATCACCACTTCGGCGCCACAGTCCAGAAAGCGCTGAGTAATGCCGCGTCCGACACCTTTACCACCGCCGGTGACCAGTACCACTTTGCCGCGAAATTCCATCGGATCAAGCATGGGAGTTCTCTTTTTGTCGCTCGGGAATGCCGTCGATGCTAGGTCCGCAGCCTTGTGCAGGCCAACGTCCAAAGGGACTAGGTAGTCTTGTCGGACGATGTTGATCACCCGGCCCCTCGGAATAATCCCGCTACAACAACAGGCCGGGAGGACACCTTATGGGCGCTTCAGCGCAAGGGCACTTCGTTACGCTGCCGGATGGTTTGCAGCTGCACTACAAAGACATCGGCGGGCAAGACACCGGCAACGGCGAGCCGGTGATTTTTATCCATGGCAGCGGGCCGGGCGCCAGCGGTCACAGCAACTTCAAGCAGAACTACCCGGTGTTCGCCGAGGCCGGTTACCGGGTGATCGTCCCGGATCTGCCGGGCTACGGCGCTTCGGACAAGCCTGACACCCTTTACACCCTGGACTTCTTCGTCGCGGCCCTGAGCGGCTTGCTCGACGCCCTGGATATCCAGCGTTGCGCGCTCATCGGCAACTCATTGGGCGGCGCGATCGCGATCAAACTGGCCCTCGACCAACCGCAGCGTGTCAGCCGTCTGGTGCTGATGGCGCCCGGTGGCCTGATGGAAAAGGAACAGTATTACCTGCAGATGGAAGGCATCCAGAAAATGGGTGCGGCCTTCGCCAAGGGTGAGCTGAACGACGCGGCGGGCATGCGTCGCCTGCTGGCCCTGCAACTGTTCGATGAAAGCCTGATCAGCGACGAAACGGTCAACGAACGGGTGGCGGTGGTGCAACAGCAACCGGTGTGTGTGCTGTCGACCATGCAGGTGCCGAACATGACGTCGCGCCTGGGTGAGTTGCAGTGCCCGATCCTCGGTTTCTGGGGCATGAACGACAAGTTCTGCCCGTCCTCCGGTGCCCAGACCATGCTTGAGCACTGCAGCAACATCCGTTTCGTGATGCTCAGCGAGTGCGGGCATTGGGTCCAGGTCGAACACCGTGACTTTTTCAACCGCCAGTGCCTGGCGTTTCTTCTGGAGGCCCGCGGATGAGCGTGCAATTGCGCCGTGAGTTCGGCGAAGAGCTTTATCAGGCGCTGCTCAGCGGCTCCACCCTGGCGCCGCTGACCGAGCGTTGGCCGTCGATCAGCATCGAAGACGCCTATCACATTTCCCTGTACGCGATAGAGCGTCGGGTGGCGGCCGGTGACCAGATCGTCGGCAAGAAAATCGGCGTGACCTCGGCGGCGGTGCAGCAAATGCTCAACGTGCATCAGCCGGATTTCGGCTTCATCACGCGGCAGATGTCATTCGATGACGACGCGCAAATTTCCCTGTCCGCCAACAAACTGATCCAGCCCCGTGCCGAGGGCGAGATCGCCTTCAAGCTCAAGCATGATCTGATCGGCCCCGGCATCACCGAAGCCGAGGTGCTGGCCGCCACCGAGTATGTGATGCCGTGCTTCGAGATCGTCGACTCGCGGATACACGACTGGCGCATCCGCATCCAGGACACGGTCGCTGACAACGCCTCCTGCGGCGTATTCGTGCTGGGCGACAGCAAGGTCGACCCGCGCGAGCTGGACCTGCCGAATTTGCGCATGCGCGTGTTCAAGAACGGTGAGCCCCTGAGTGAAGGCCTGGGTTCGGCGGTGCAAGGCAATCCGCTGACCGCCGTGGCCTGGCTGGCCAACACCCTGGGTGCCTTCGGCATTCCGTTCAAGGCCGGGGAAATCATCCTGTCCGGTTCTCTGGTACCGCTGGAACCAGCCCGTGCCGGTGACCGTTTTGAACTGACCATTGATGGCCTGGGCAGTGCCCGGGTGTCTTTCTGCGCCTGACTTTTGGAGTTTTAACCTAATGAGCAAAAAACTCAGAGCGGCCATTATCGGCCCGGGCAACATCGGCACCGATCTGCTGATGAAAATGTGCCGATCGCAATGGATCGAGCCGGTGTGGATGGTGGGTGTCGACCCTGAATCCGAGGGCCTGAAACGTGCTCGGGAAATGGGCATCAAAACCACCGCCGGTGGTGTCGACGGCTTGCTGCCCCACGTCCTCGACGATGACATTCGCATCGCCTTCGATGCCACCTCGGCCTATGTGCACGCGGAAAACAGCCGCAAGCTCAACGAACTGGGCGTAATCATGATCGACCTCACGCCAGCGGCCATCGGCCCGTACTGCGTGCCGCCGGTCAACCTCAAGGAGCACGCGTCGAGCCTGGCGATGAACGTCAACATGGTCACTTGCGGTGGCCAGGCGACCATCCCGATGGTGGCGGCGGTGTCGCGGGTGCAGCCGGTGAGCTACGGCGAAATCGTCGCGACGGTCTCTTCCGGTTCGGTCGGCCCGGGCACGCGGCAGAACATCGACGAGTTCACCCGCACCACGGCCGGTGCGGTGGAGAAGATCGGCGGCGCCCGACGCGGCAAGGCAATCATCGTGATCAACCCGGCCGAGCCGCCGTTGATGATGCGCGACACCATCCACTGCCTGACCGATGACGAACCGAACCAGGACGCGATCCGCACCTCGGTGCTGGAGATGGTCCGTGAAGTGCAGCGCTATGTGCCCGGCTACAAGCTGATCAACGGGCCGGTGTTCGATGGGCGCAAGGTGTCGATTTTCATCGAGGTCGAAGGCCTCGGCGATTTCCTGCCCAAGTCCGCCGGCAACCTCGACATCATGACCGCCGCCGGATTGCGCACGGCCGAGATGTTCGCCGAAGAAGCCCACAAGGGCACCCTGCAACTGCCCGTCCGTTGAGTGGAGAATCCCGATGAATTTGCAAGGTAAGAGCGTCCGTCTGCACGACATGAGCCTGCGCGACGGCATGCACGCCAAACAGCACCAGATCAGCATTGAGCAAATGGTTTCGGTGGCCACCGGTCTCGATGCGGCCGGTGTGCCGCTGATCGAAATCACCCACGGCGATGGCCTGGGTGGTGCGTCGCTGAACTATGGCTTCCCGGCTCACAGCGACGAGGAGTATTTCTGCGCGGTGATCCCGCAGATGAAACAGGCCAAGGTCTCGGCCCTGTTGCTGCCGGGGATCGGTACCCTCGATCACCTGAAGATGGCCCATGAACACGGCGTGTCGACCATTCGTGTCGCCACCCACTGCACCGAGGCGGACGTGTCCGGCCAGCACATCGGCATGTCAGCGAAGATGGGCCTGGACACCGTCGGCTTCCTGATGATGGCGCACATGGTCAGCCCGGAGAAGTTGCTGGAGCAGGCGCGCCTGATGGAGAGCTACGGTGCCAACTGCATCTACTGCACCGACTCGGCCGGCTACATGCTGCCCGATGAAGTCACACAAAAAATCGGGGCCCTGCGTGCCGGCCTGAACGCCGGGACCGAAGTCGGTTTCCACGGGCATCACAACATGGGCATGGCCATCGCTAACTCCCTGGCCGCCATCGAGGCCGGTGCCGCGCGCATCGACGGCTCGGTCGCGGGCCTTGGCGCGGGGGCGGGCAATACGCCGCTGGAAGTGTTCGTCGCGGTGCTGGAGCGGATGGGCGTCAATAGTGGCGTGGACCTGTACAAGATCATGGACGTGGCCGAAGACCTGGTGGTGCCGATGATGGACCAGCCGATCCGCCTCGACCGCGACGCACTGACGCTGGGTTACGCCGGGGTCTACAGCTCGTTCCTGTTGTTCGCCAAGCGCGCCGAGCAGAAGTACGGGATTGCTGCTCGCGAGCTGCTGGTGGAACTGGGCCGACGCGGAACCGTAGGTGGTCAGGAAGACATGATCGAAGACCTGGCGCTGACCCTGTCGCGGGCCAGGGGGGTACTGCCGACCTGATTATTGCGGCAACGAAAAAACCACCGATGATTCGGTGGTTTTTTTATGGCCGGTGGAAACCGTGTTCAAGGCAGCAGATTGCGCACCACGGGCGGATAGCAATTGATCGCCGTGCTCGAACAGCTGAAGTAGGCGGTGGTCGGTCGGTAGGCTTCGTTCTTGAACAGCTGGCACAGACTGGTGGAAGCACCCGCACAGAGGATGATGAACAGAGCACAAGTAGATTTGCGCATGATGGGTCTCGACACGGTTTTATTGTTGTAGAGACAGGTTATGGCGGTGGAGGGCGAGCGGCTTCGTCCGAATGGACTAGGGATCTGTGCCTGGCCAAAATCCCCTGTAGGAGCTGCCGAGTGCAACGAGGCTGCGATCTTTTGATTTTTAGAGCAAGGTCAAGAGATCGCAGCCTGCGGCAGCTCCTACAAAAAATTGAGCATCAGCCACGGCGTGCTATGGCGCCCATGGCCATGAACAGCGCCGCAATCGCCCGGGCTTCATGCAGGTCGCCACGGGCCACCAGTTCGGGAATCTGTGCCAGGGGTACACGCAGGCATTCCAGGGGTTCGGGTTCGTCACCTTGCAGTTGGCAGGGGCTCAGTTGTTCGGCCAGTACCACCCGGTAGCGATGGCACAAATGCCCCGGTGCCAGTGTCAGCTCGCCCAACTCGGTGAGGCGGGCGGCGCGCATTCCGACTTCTTCGCTGAGCTCGCGCTGCGCCGCCTGCAGATAGTCTTCGTCGGGCTCGGCGCCACCCTTGGGCAGGCCGAGGATGGTTTTTTCCACACCGACCGCGTATTCACGCACCAGCAGCACATGCGCAGGATCGGGCATCGCCACCAGCATCACCGAGCGATAACCGGTGCCGCGCAGGCGTTCGTAGACCCGCTGCTGGCCGTTGCTGAATTGCAGGTGCAGGGCTTCGATCTGAAAGTGGCCGCTTTGCGCCAGCAGTTCAGTCTTGAGGATGGTTGGGCAGTTGCGCATGGGGCAGTCCCCTGTTTGGGATAAAGACACTGTGCGCTGTACAACGGGAGCCGCCATCGTCCGAGCGGACGAGGGCGGCAATGAGGGTCAGCCGAGGGTCGCCACGCTGCGCAGGATCAGGCGCACCAGCATGGTCTGGCGGGTCACGCCGGTCTTGGAGAAGGTCGAGCGCAGGTGCGCCCGGGAGGTGTTGCGGCTGATGCCCAGCTCTTCCGAGGCTTCATCGAGGGTCAAGCCGTTCGCCAGCAACATCGCCAGCTGGGTTTCCGCCGGGGTGAAGTCGAACAGTGCGCGGACTATATCCTGGGGCGCGGTGGACTGCTGCTCCGGGTCGCTGATGAAAATCACCACGGTGGGGCACTGCTTGCCTTCGCTCCAGTCGCTCAAGGGCACCGAGCGCACGATGATCCCCAGATCCGCTTTGCCGGACGGCCGCTGTACGCGCAGGGCTTCAACCACTGATGGATTGCCGCTCTTTTGCGACAGCAGCGACTGCTTGACCAGTCGGCGGAACTCCTGGGTGTCCCGGGCGGTACCGACCTGCAGGCCATCGTTGACCAGTTTGATGCCGTCCTTTTCCTGGATCAGCCGGTCGGCAACCTGGTTGGTCTGCAGCACCTTGCCGGACTCGTCGAGGATGATCGTGCCAACCGCCATCTGGTTCACCGCGCCGGCGTACAGGTTGCGCTCGGCTTCGATGCGGTTGAGTTGCATGTGGATCTTGATCGAGCGTTCCAGGTGCGGGATGAAATGCGTGAGCATGGCCTTTTCTTCATTGCCGAAAGGCTTGTCGTCACGCCCGCGACTGATGCGAATGCGGCACTGGGCGCCGTCGACAGTGTTGATGTCGGCACCGAGGATGTGGAACACGTCCACCGGTTCAAGGAAGTTCTTGTAGAACTCGGAGTTCTGCCAGTCGTCGTTGGAGACGAACTCGGCGAGGGTCACGACCTGGCGGTTGGGCAGGTCGACAAACGGATCGAGGCTGAAAAAGTGCTTGTTATACGACGCGGTCGCCTCGGTCGAGGTACCGGTGGTGTTGACCATCAGGCCATCCACATGGGCGCTGGGCGGACGCAGGATGAAGGTCACGTACTTGCTGTTCAGATGCACATTGAGCTGGTTGAGAAAAGTCGCCCAGGGAATGGTTTCCAGCGGCCCCTGATAGAGGTTGCCGAGCAAATCACTGAACGTATCGAGGCTGAGGCTCTGCTGCATAGGGAAAACCGTTTTTATTATTAGCGTTGGCGGTGGCCGAGAATAAGCGCCGGTATCGACTCCTTGCAACGCTCGGGCTCAGGGCCTGACCGGCGGCTGCCGCTCAGGCCCGGGGCTGGCGAAAAGCCGCTGATGTCAGACCCGTTCGCTGGCGCGCACGACAAACTTCTTGTGTTCGGCAACGTCCGCCGACAGCGCCTGGACGTCGGTGTAGAACTGCTCGTACCAACGGCGCAACTGATAGACCGGACCGTCGCCGTCACACAGCAGCGGGTTGTCGACGCGGGTCTTGCTGTGCCAGATGGCCACGTCTTCGTAGAAGGCTGCCTGCGCTTGCGCCACGTAGGCCTTGGCCATTGCCTGGTTCTGCTCTTCGCTGAGCCCCGGGATCTTCTTCACCAGCACGCCGTAGCGCAGGGTGAAGCTGTCGAGGTCAATCGGCACGTGACAGTTGAGCAGGATCGAATGGATTGGCTGGCCGTTCATGGCGCCGTTCATTTCGGTGATCTGATAGGCCGGGCCGAAATAGGTGGCTTCGGTGGTCAGCACGCTATCGCCGGACAGGCGCTCACTGCGGGCGCGCATGATCTGGGTGGCCAGGTGGCCCTGGAAAATGTTGATGAACTCGTCGACCGGCGCGCCATGGACGGTGCCGAAGTGCGCCATGTCGGCGATGTTGTCGATCAGTTCGCGGCAGTTGGTGCCAATCTGCAGTTCGGCGACTTCCCACTCCGCCCATTCGTCGCTGTAGCAGGCGTCGATGCGCGGAATGCGTTGTTCCGGCAGCGGCGGGTTGCCTTCGGGGTCGTTCCAGACGAACAGCAGTTGGTTCTCTTCCATGATCGGCCAGCTCTTGATCCTGGCCCGTGGCGGGATGCGCTTGGCATAAGGGATGTCATCGCACACGCCATCGGCGCCCCAGCGCCAGGCGTGGAAGGGGCAGCGGATCGAGTTGCCTTCAACGCAACCGGTGCTCAGGTCGGCGCCCATGTGCGGGCAGTAGCCATCAAGAATATGCAGATCGCCGTCTTCACCCTGGAACGCCACCAGACGGGTGCCGAACACCTCCAGGCGGTGGGCCTTGCCGTCGCGGTATTGCGCGGCCAGGCCCAGGCAATGCCAGCCACGGGCGTAGCGGTCTTCCAGCAGTTTGGCTTCGATGCGGTGCAGGGTACTCATCTTATTATTCTCCCAAGGGATCACGGGGTTGGCGCATGTAACGGATTCTGCCGCCCCTGTAAAAGCGGGCATCGTCTGAATGGACGATGGCTGCTTCAAGTAGGCCCGCTCTACTGGCGCCATTAGACCCATGGCAGGAGTTGGCGATGAGTAATGAACAAGGGCCGGTAGCGGTGATTACCGGGGCCGCCAGTGGTATTGGCCGTGGCCTGGCCGAACACGCGGCGTCGCTGGGCATGCGCCTGGTGCTGGCGGATCGGGATGCGGCGGGCCTGCAAGCCCTGTGCGAGGAATTGAAATCCAGCGGTGTGCAGGCGATTGCCTGCGTCACCGATGTCGGTGATGTAACGCAGGTCGAGCGCTTGCGTGACCGGGCTGTCGAGCACTTTGGCGGGGTCGACCTGCTGTTCAACAACGCCGGGGTGATGCAAACCGGCTTCAGCTGGGAAATTACCGAGGCGCAATGGCAGCGCATGCTCGACGTCAACCTCAACGGCGTGATCAACGGCATTCGCAGTTTCGTGCCGTTGTTGCTCAGCCAGGGCCGGGCCGCCCATGTGATCAACACGGCATCCCTTGCCGGGCTGGTCAGCAGCCCGCTGATGGCGCCATACAACGTGACCAAGCAGGCGGTGGTTGCGCTCTCGGAAACCCTGCATTACGAACTCGCCATGATCGGTGCGCCGGTGTCGGTTTCGGTGCTGTGCCCGGGACCGGTGGCCAGTGAAATCATGGCGTCGAACCAGGTGGTGGACAGCGCCGGATCCGACTTCAGCCAGCTGCTCGACAGCACCATTCGCCAGGGTATGACCCCGGCGGAACTGGCCGCGCAAGTGTTCGCCGCCGTCGCGCAAAAACGCTTCTGGATCCTGCCCCACAAGGGTTTCAAGCCGGCCCTTGAGCGCCGGGTACAAAGCATCCTGGGCGAGACCAATCCGCAGTTTCAAATGGCCGACGTAGAGGACGATGCCCATGCCGCTCGATAAGCAGATCGCAGGAGTGCTACAGCAGTTTCGCGACATCCCGGAGCCCGATTTCAGCCAGGTCGATGCGGCTCAATACCGGCAGTTCTCCGACAACCTGCTGCCGGCCATGCCCGGCGAACCGATGAGCGAAGTGCGCGACCTGCGGGTGGCCGGCGCGGACGGTGAACTGGACGCACGGCTGTACCGGCCATCGGAAGAACCCGACCTGCCGTTGCTGGTGTTTTTCCATGGCGGCGGATTTGTCATGGGCAACCTCGATACCCACGACAATCTCTGCCGCTCGCTGGCCCGCCAGACCGAGGCGGTGGTGGTGTCAGTCGCCTACCGACTGGCGCCGGAAAGCAAGTTTCCGGCTGCACCTCTCGATTGTTATGCGGCCACTTGCTGGCTGGTCGAGCACGCAGCTGAACTGCGCGTCGATGGCAGCAGGCTGGCTGTGGCCGGGGACAGCGCCGGGGGCAATCTGGCGCTGGCGGTCAGTCAGTTGGCGGCACGACGCCAGGGGCCGAAGATCAGTTATCAGTGCCTGTTTTATCCGGTCACTGACGCCGGTTGCGACAGTCAGTCCTTCGAAGACTTTGCCCAGAGCTATCTGCTTTCCGCCGGGATGATGCGCTGGTTCTGGCAGCAGTATCTGCAAGACGTCGGGCAGGTGGAGGATCCATTGGCCTCGCCGTTGCGCGCCGAGAGCCTGGCGGGATTGCCGCCAACGACCCTGATTACCGCCGAATTCGATCCGTTGCGCGATGAAGGCGAGGCAATGGCCGAGTGCTTGCGCGAGGCCGGCGTACCTGTGCGCGTACAGCGTTGTGACGGCATGATCCACGGCTTTATCAGCATGGCGGCATTCGTCGAAGGGGCGGCACAGGCCTTGTCCGATGCGGCGGCCGACCTGCGCGGGGCACTCAAATGAACGACCTGGCTTTCAACACGGTGCCGCAACTGATCGAGGCCATCGGCGCCGGTCGGATGGTGGTGATCACCGACGATGAACACAACGGCGAAGGCTCGTTGCTGATGGCCGCCGAACAGGCCGGGGCCGAGGCTGTCACCTTCATGGCGGTGCAGGCACGCGGGCTGATTTGCCTGGCCCTGACCGAGCGGCGCTGCCGCGCACTGGGCCTGGACCTGATGGTGCCCAACTCCCGGGCGCAACATGGCGTGGGTTTTACCCGCTCGATCGAAGCCGCCACCGGGGTGTCCACGGGCATCTCGGCAGCGGACCGGGCGCGGTCGATCCAGGTGGCGGTCGACCCGGCCAGCGTTCCGACGGACCTGGTGCAACCGGGGCATATCTTCCCGGTGCAAGCCTTGCCCGGTGGCGTGATGCAGCGGGCCGGCCATGTCGAGGCCGCTTGCGACCTGACGCGACTGGCGGGGTTGCAGCCGGCGGCTACCCTGGTGGGCATCCTCAACGAGGACGGCGAACTGGCCCGTGGTGCCGAGCTGCATGACTTCGCCCAACGCCATGGCTTGCGGATCGGCACCATTGCCGACCTGATTCACTATCGCATCCTGCATGAAGGCACGATCGAACGCGGCGGCGAATATCCGTTGCAAACCCGCCACGGCGAGTTCCAGGTGACCACCTATCAGGACACCTACCAGGGCTCGTTGCACATGGCGTTGGTCAAGGGCCGGATCGACAGCACGCAACCGGTGCTGGTGCGGGTGCAAAGCATCGAGACGTTGCGTGACGTTCTTGGGTGTGAAAATGAAGGCGGGCCGCAGCAGTGGACCCTGGAGCGTTCGCTGGCCAGTATCGCGGCGGCCGGTAGCGGTGTGCTGGTGCTGCTGGCGCAAAAAGAATCCGCCGAGGGCGTGCTCGAACAACTGCGTCAGCGCAGTGGAGGCAAGCACCGGGCACCACAGTTTCCGCAACGGACCCTGGGCATCGGCGCGCAGATCCTGCGGGACCAGAACGTGCGCAAAATGCGCCTGATGAGCTCGCCGGTGCCGTACACCGCTGTTTCCGGGTTTGATCTGGAAGTGACGGAGTTCGTGCCGTTTCAATCGTGACTTGAATTGACATACACCTGTGGCGAGGGAGCTTGCTCCCGTTCGGCTGCGCAGCAGTCGTAAAAATCTTACGGCCGCTTCGCGCCCGAGCGGGAGCAAGCTCCCTCGCCACATGTTTGTATTTTCCACAGGTTCCGGGTTGGCTTAAGGCTTGATGCCTCGCAATATCCTTTTCGCCTGATCCTGCATCGCCTGCGGCGCGGTCATGTTGCCGTCGATCATGGTGATCACCGCGTGGCCTTGCCACAGTTGATAGGCATCGGCCTGTTGCTGGGCTTCGGTGGGTGTCGGCGGTGGGGCCAGGTTAACGTGGACCACGCCGTCGGCGCCGCGCTGTGAGGTGAAGTTCACGCGGTCCCAGTTGCCGATCGGCGCAAAGCTTACGTCTTTGACATCTTCGGGTTTCAGGGGTGGGTAGTTGAGGTTCAAGCCGCTGACACCGGGCAGGCCGAGCACGTTCAAATCACACTGATGTTTGTTCCTGGCGCAGGCCTGTCTGGCCTCAGTACCGGCCTGGCTCGCCTGTTCGATGACCTTCACGGCAAAGCGCGCCGTGTCATCCATCGCGCCCAACGTCTTGCGATAACCGGCCTGCTGGTCGCGGATGATCAGGTCCATGTCGATGGCCGTGGACACCGCCACCGCCGGAATCCCCTTGAACATGGCGCGCACGGCAGCGTTGAGGGTGCCGGACATCTGCGTCAGCGGACCCACGTTTTCGCCGAAGTTGCTGCCGGACACCACCAGGTCAGGCGGCGAATCCTTGAGGATCACGTCGAGGCCGACATTCACCGCATCCACCGGCGTGCCGATGGCAGAGGTCTTGCCGGCGGGCGGGGTGTAGCCTTCCGGCGGGCCGACACAAAACCGGCCCGGCGCCAGTTCGGTCACCGCCAGGGTCTGCCCGGGTACGACCACGCTGGCGGCGCTGATGCCGCTGCTGTCGTTCAACGGGCCGACCAGGGTGACTTTATGCCCGGCAGCAGTCAGGGCGCGGTACATCGCGTCGATGCCGGGCGCGCGGCAACCATCGTCGTTGGTCAGCAGGATGTTCAGGGCGTTGGCTTGCAGCGACAGGCCAACGCTGGCCATGGCGATGATGCCGGTGAGGAGTTTGTTCATGGTGCAGTCTTCCGTGGAAGGAGCGGATTTTACAAAGCACAACGCCCCGACCGAATGATTCGGTCGGGGCGCGGTGAGTTTAGCGGGTGCCGAGTTTGCGCAGGTTGCCAGGGGTGAATTCGTCTTCGGTGAAGGCGGTGGCGTTGAGCTTGGCCGGTTTCTGATCGATCAGCATCCGGTCAACCAGATACGAGCCGGCGATCAGGTCGTGGTAGATCCCGAGGCGAGCGTGGTAGCGCTGCATCTCGTAGGCGTAGATCGAGGTCTGCATGTTGGTGCGCCACAATTGGCCACGGCTGTCGTAATTGTCGGCCAGGGTCGCGGCCCAGGTGTCCTCGTCCAGGTACATCACACGCTTGGCGTACACGTGGCGGGCACCTTCCTTGAGGGTGGCTTGCAGCACCCAGACGCGGTGTTTTTCATAGCGCATGTACTGCGGATCGATATGACCGGTGGTGGCCAGAATCTGATCGGTACTTACGCTCGGGTCATCGATCTTGTAGTTGTGATAAGGAATGTAGATTTCCTTTTTGCCGACGATGGTCCAGTTGTAGCGATCCGGTGCACCGTTGAACAAACGGTCTTCGTCGTACACGCGAAAACCTCCCGCGCCGGTCGGCGAGTCGTAGCCCACGGTCGGTGCGCGACGTACCCGGCGTTGACCGGGGCTGTACTGCCAGGCCTGGCGCGGGGAGGCGGTCGGGTTGATGAACTCGTGCCCGACGACGATTTCGCCTTTCTTGCGCACCGGTTCCAGCGTGGTGATCAGGAAGTTGGTGAGGATGCCGTTGGATGTCTCCAGGGTTCTGTCCGGGTTGGACCAGATCGAGAAAATCTTGTAGTTGACCTCTTCGAGCACTCGCTCCTTGTTGGAGTACACCACGGCCTGCCGGTAGTTGGCCTCTTCGGCGGCGGCACGGCCGGCGAGGGTGTGGTTGAACATCAACTCGCTGCCGTTTTTTGGAATCGGGAACGGCGAACCGGCCCAGGCGTTTTTCGTGTCGTTGTTGTCGTTGGCCAACTCGGCGTTGACTGCGTTGTGCTTGACCGCCTCGACCAGTTTCGGGTCAACGCGGAAGTCGCGGTGGCTCGGGTACACCGGGATCTTGAAGGTGTCGGGGTAGCGTTTGAGCAGCGCCTTCTGGCCATCGGTGAGGTTGTCGGCGTACTTGTCCATGTTCTTGGAGTCGATCACGAACAACGGTTTTTCCGCTGCATAGGGGTCCGGGTATGGCGTGCCGGGGCCGTCAAACTTGAGGCCTGGCGGCAGGCCGAGCCATTTGCCGGACCAGGCCGGAATGCTGCCGTCGGCGTTGCCGGCCTTTTCGGCGCCCATCGGGGTCAGGTCCTGGCCCAGGCGTGCGGCTTCTTCGGGGCTGACCTTGGCGTAGGCCAGGCCGCTGCCGAGCAGGCCGACGGTCAGCGCGGTGCTCAATAATGTTTGGGTGAATCTGGACATGCTGTGCTCCTCCGATTGGGGAATCAGAACCGGTACTTGAAGTTGAGCGCGACGTTGTCGCGATCGGCCAACGGGCTGTTGTTGGCGCTGCCGAGGTAGGCGTTGTAGCGGGCCTCGACGGTGAAGTTGCCCAGGTAGCGCCACGAGCTGCCGATGCTGGCGCGGTTATCGTTCTGGCCGGCGTTGATCGAGCCGACCATCGAGCTGTCGCCGTGGGCGGCGGCGCTGAAGGTGACAGGCACCGACATGTCCCATCCGCTGAACACGTCGTTGTAGTCAAAGTTCGCCTGCACCGTGTAGCCCCAGGCATCGCGGTCATAGACCAGGCTGTCGGTTCCCGGCAGCGCGAAGCCCGGTGCCAGGGTCACCGGCTGCGACTTGTCGTTGCTGACCACAGTGTTGTAGACCAACTCGCCGGTCAGGCTGGTGTTGTCGGCGAAGGCGGTCGGGCCGAGCACGTAGATCATCGACGTTTGCGCTTGCACGGTCTTGCCACGCACGGGGCTGGAGAAACCGTTGTCGACCATCACCGGCGTGCCGTCGCGGTAGCTGACTTCACCGGCCCAGCTGACGTCGCCCAGCACGGTGGCGAAGCTCGCGCCGAACAGGTCGATGTTGTCGAAGTAGCGCACCTGGTAGCGGCCCAGGTTCGTCGCGAAATCCAGTGACGGCGTTTTGTCGTGATAACGCGAGTAGAAGAGGCCGAACTCGGTGTTGTTCAACGACTCGGCGGCGTAGGTGAAGGCCACACCGTACTGGCCGCTGTCGCTCGGCTTGGCGTCCTTCATACGGGTGACGAAACCGGAGGCGTCGTTGAAGCCGCCCTCGTCGATGAAGTCGGTGGTGGAGAAGTAGCTACCCACGCCGAACAGCTCGGTCTTTTCCCACTTGTATTGGTAGTAGGCCTGGATACCCAGGCTTTCGGTCAGGGCGAACTGGGTGAACAGTTGGCCGACCGGCAGCAGGATTTCCTTGACCTCGACGCCCGGGGTGGTCGCCTTGGTCGCGTCCACCGGGCTCTGGGCCGCGGAAATGCCCGGATAGAACAGGCTCTCACCCCAGCTCACCACCTGGTTACCCAGGCGCGCGTTGAAGGCATGGCCGCTCAGGTCCCAGGTGCCATAGGCGTAGTAATCGAGCATGCGCAGTTCATTGCGGTGCTGGTCGATGGTGTCCTGGGAGAAGCGGTCAGGCTTGCTGCAATGGCCGCCGGCGAAGCAGTTGGAAGTGCCGGTGGTGTTGTCGTTGTCCTGATCGTAGACGTTGTCGTAGAAGCCCGTCGCCCGCACGAACACGCCGTAGTCGTCTTGCCACTTGATGTTGGCTTCGGTGAGAAAGCCACTGCGGTTGTTGATCAGGCTGCCTTTATCGAACGCGTTGTCGCCGTCGTTGCCGTTAGCATTGGCGGTCAATTTGTGATCGCGAGATTCGGTCCGCCAGGCGAGGCTGTACGTCAGTGTGGTGTCCCAGTCGATGCTCAAGTCTTCGCTTGGCTGAAAGCTCATGGCGTTAACGTGAGCGCTAAGTCCGCCAGCCAGCATCAATAGAACAAGCTGTGTGCGAGTGTGCTGTGTTGGTGGGGCGATTATTGTTTTTATCATGTCGTCCTCATGGCCCAGGTCAGACCTGCCCGACCTGCATTTCAGGGGGGATTGGTGTTGTGGGCGACTATGGAGTCACGACTTGCGCGCAACATCGTCCAAGCGGACTAAGCGATTTGTACGGGGTGGCAGCAGGCCTGGCCTTAGTCTTATCGGACGATGAACACCCGGCGCGCGCGGCGAACAATCCCGAGACCGACTGCACCGGGCGAAGATCCGGCGGTGGCGGTTTCTGCCTGATGGGCGCTGAACAAGGGTGATCGCATGAACGCTGCCGGGATCAAATGGGACGAGTGCTGTGATGTGTTGGTGATTGGCTCTGGGGCCGGAGGCATGACCGCTGCGCTGCGCGCCCACGACCTGGGCCTCAATGCGCTGCTGATCGAAAAGAGCGGCGAGTACGGCGGCACCTCGGCGGTGTCCGGCGGCGGCATCTGGATCCCCAACAACCACCGGATCAATGCGATCGGCGGCAGTGATTCGGCGGCCGAAGCGATTGCCTACATCCGCGCGGTGACCCATGGCGAGATCGACGACGGGCGTATCGAAGCCTATGTCGAGCATGGCCGGGAGATGGTCGAGTACCTGGAACAACACACCCGCGTGCGCTTCGAGGCGCAACCGCGCTATGCCGATTACTACCCGGAAGTCGAGGGCGGAAAACCGGGCTATCGCTCGATGGATCCACAACCGTTCGATGCCGCCGAACTCGGAGAAGAATTCTTGCGCATGCGCGCACCGTCCCCTGGCACCCTGATGATGGGGCGCATGGCGATGACCATGAAAGAGGCGCAAGTGCTGCTGTGCCGTGGCCCCGGCTGGTTGCGCCTGACCCTGCGGGTGATGTGGCGTTATTGGAAGGACCGCGAAGGCCGGCGCTTGTCCCGCCGCGATCGTTTCCTGACCTTGGGCAATGCCTTGATCGGTGCCTTGCGCTGTTCGTTGCAGGATCGCGGCAAGTCGCTGTGGCTCAACTGTGCGCTGGAAGAGTTGCTGCTGGTCGGTGACCGGGTTGGTGGGGCGCGGGTCAATCGCAACGGTCAGTTGCTCAACGTCAAGGCACGCTATGGGGTGATCATCGCCGCCGGTGGTTTCGAGCGGAACCAGGCGATGCGCGAGCAGTACCTGCCGCAGCCGTCCCGGGCGAACTGGAGTGCCACGCCGCCCAACAATACCGGCGACGGCATCCGCGCCGGCCAGGCCCTTGGTGCGCGGACCGCGTTGATGGAGCACAGCTGGTGGGCGCCGACCACCTACGTCAAGGGTGAAGAAAAACAGCGTGCGCTGTTCGTTGAACGCACTCTTCCGGGGTGCGTGATGGTCAACGCGGCGGGGGAGCGTTTCGTCAACGAAGCCGCGCCCTATACCGATATCGTTTACGCGATGTACGCCAACAACCGCGAAGGCGCCGCGAGCGTGCCGTGCTGGATGGTGTTCGACGCCGAGTTCCGCCGCAAATACCCGTGTGGCGCCTTGTTGCCGGGCTATGCCCAGCGCGATTGGCAGTTGCCCGAGCATTTGCGTGATTACTTCCACAAGGCGTCGAGCCTGGAAGAACTGGCGACGAAAATCGGCGTCGACGCTGGGGGGCTGATGCGCACCGTGCAGCGTTTCAACGGCATGGCCGTGCAGGGCGTCGACGAGGATTTCCACAAGGGCGAATCGCTGTTCGACCGCTACTACGGCGACCCGAACGTGCAACCCAATCCGTGCCTGGCGCCGTTGCTCAAAGGGCCGTTCTACGCCGTGCGCATCGACGCCGGCGACATCGGCACCAAGGGTGGCCTGCTGACCGATGTGCACGCCCGCGTGTTGCATGAAGACGGCGAACCGATCAACGGCCTGTACGCCATCGGCAACAGCGCCGCCTCGATGATGGGCCGCACCTATCCGGGTGCCGGTTCGACCATCGGCCCGGCCATGACCTTCGGTTACCTGGCCGCCAATCACATCAAGCGCCAGAGCGAAACCGCTTCGGCGAAAACCTTGTTCGGGAGTGTCGAATGAACAACCAGCATCCACGGATCGCCGTAGTGACCGGTGCCAGTCGCGGAGTCGGGCAGGGCATTGCCCTGGCCCTCGGGGCGGCGGGCATGACGGTGTATGTCACCGGTCGTGCCCCGGCGCAGGGCGGATCGAATTTGTACGGGCATGCCTTGCGCGGTTCGCTTGCGGACACCGCCGCGGCGATCACCGCCGCCGGTGGGCGCGGTATCGCGGTGGTCTGTGATCACGCCGATGACGCGCAGGTTCAGGCGCTGTTCAGCCGTGTGGAAGACGAGTGCGGGCATCTGGATCTGCTGGTGAACAACGCCGCGTTCATCCATGACCGGTTGATCGAGCCAGGGCCGTTCTGGGCCAAGCCGCTGGAGCTGGTGCGCATTCTCGACGTCGGTCTGCGTTCGGCCTACATCGCCAGCTTCTACGCCGCGCCGTTGTTGCTGAAAAGTGCCCAGGGGCTGATTTGCTTTACCTCGTCATTCGGCGCCGGCTGCTACATGCATGGCCCGGCGTACGGCGCGCAAAAGGCCGGGGTCGACAAGCTGGCAGCGGACATGGCCATCGATTTTGAGGGGCAGGGCGTGGCGGCGTTGTCGCTGTGGCTCGGCCCGCAACTGACCGAACGCACGAAGATTGCCGGCGAGCAGCATGGAGAGCAGTACCAGGCATTCCTGGCCCACGCCGAAACCCCGCAATTCAACGGACGGGTGATTCATGCCTTGCTCAATGATCCGCAATTGATGGCGTTGTCCGGGCAGACCCTGATCACCGCCGAAATCGCCCCTGGCTACGGCATCAGCGAAGCCGAAGGCCGCCAGCCACCGTCCCACCGTGCCATGCTCGGCGACCCGCGCCAGCAGCATCCGGCGCGGGTGGTCTGAAACAAGCAAAAGATCGCAGCCTTCGGCAGCTCCTACAGGGATCGGTGTACACCAGTAGGAGCTGCCGAAGGCTGCGATCTTTTTTGAGGCCCCGGTCTTAATTGACTGGCTGAAGTGCCCACTCGCGCAACACATTCTTGGTCACTTTGCCCGCCGCATTGATCGGCATGCTCTGCAGCACCTGCACCCGGCGCGGTACCTTGTAGTTGGCCATCTGCTCACGGCACCAGGCGAGGAACCGCACCTGTTCGATTTCCATCCCGGGAGCAGGCAGCAGGAACGCCATCGCCACTTCACCCATGCGCTCGTCAGGAATGCCGATCACCGCTGCCTGGGCCACGCCCGGATAGGTCAGCAGGCACTGTTCGATCTCCGCCGGGTACACATTGAAGCCGCCGGTGATGAACATATCCTTGAGGCGGTCGGTGATGCGCAGGTAACCCTGTTCGTCGAGCATGCCGATGTCACCGGTGTGCAGCCAGCCGTCGGCGTCGAGAATCTCCTGGCTGGCTTCGGGGTTGTTCAGATAGCCCTGCATCAGGTTGTAGCCGCGAATCTGCACTTCACCGGGAATGTTCGCCGGCTGGCTGCGGCCGTTGTTGCCGACACAGCGTACTTCTACCCCCGGCATCGCCCGGCCACTGGTGTTGGCGACCCGTTCCGCGGAGTCGCCGGCGCGGCAGATCGTGGCGAAACCGCAGACTTCCGTCAGGCCATAGGCGGTGACGATGGTCGCGAAGCCCAGTTCGTCGCGCATGCGGTGGATCATCTCCACGGGGATCGCCGCTGCCCCGGTCACCGCCACGCGCAAGGAGCTCAGGTCGAAGGCACTGCGTTGCGGATGGGCCAGCAACGATTGATACAACGTCGGCGGCCCTGGCAATACGGTGATGCGTTCGCGCTGCACGCATTCGAGCACGGCCTGCACGTCGAACACTTGCTGCGGCAGGAGGGTGCAGCCACGCATCAAGGCGGCCAGCCAACCGGCCTTGTAGCCGAAGGAGTGGAAGAACGGATTGACGATCAGGTAGCGATCGCTCTCGCGCAAGCCGACGATATCGCTCCAGTCGCGCACGATGCGCAGGTTCTGGCCGTGGCTGGTCATTACGCCTTTGGGTTTGCCGGTGGTGCCCGAGGTGAACAGCACGTCGGACAAGGCCTGTGGGCCAACGCTCTGTTCGCGGGTGCGCAGGGCCAGGTGTGGCACGTCGGCCGCCAGATCCATGAACCGTTCCCAAGCCAGGGTGCCCGGATTGGCACTGCGCAGGCTGACAATGTGGCGCAGCTCAGGCAGGTCTTCCGACGCCAGCATGCCGGGGTAGTCCGCGCCAAGGAATTCGCCGATGGCAAACAGCACGCAGGTGCCGCTTTCGCGCAGGATGTAGCCGGCCTCACTCCCCTTCATTCGGGTGTTGAGTGGCACCAGGGCGGCGCCGACACTTTGCAGGGCGCCGGCGGCGACGATCCATTCCCACACGTTGGGCGCCCAGATCGCCACGCGGTCCCCGACCTGTACATCGAGGGCCAGCAGTGCGCGGGCAGCCTGGCGACGCAGTTGGTCCAGTTGTCGGTAGCTGATGACGTGGCCCGCGTCCTCGATGGCCGGGCGGTCGCCGTAGGCCTGGGCAGCGTTGGCGAACAGTTGAGCGATGGTCAGTGCGGTGGCGACAGGCGGCATGGGGCCTCCCCGGTTAGAAGACAGTTGCGAAAAAGGGAGTAGGCCGGGCAGGGCGCCCGGCCGGATAACGAATTACTGGGCGGGCGGGGCGAAACGGCGACCGGCGGAGAAACCACCGTCCACGGCGATCATCTGGCCGCTGACAAAGGACGCTTCGTCCGAGGCCAGGAACAGCGCGACGTTGGCCACTTCTTCCGGCTGCCCGGAGCGGCTGAGCATGTGTTGCGAAGCGAAAAACGCGTGGAACGCGTCATTGTCACGGACCATGCTGGTCATCGGCGTTTCGATCAGGCCCGGGCACAGGCCGTTGACGCGAATGTTGGCGTAGCCGTAGTCGATGGCCATCGAGCGGGTCAGCTGGTTGATGCCGCCCTTGGACACGTTGTAGGCCACGTTGCCGTCGCAGCCTTGCAGGCCGAAGATCGAACCGACGTTGATGATCGAGCCATTGCGTTGTTCAACCATCGACGCCAGCGCGTACTTGCTGGTGAGCATGCTGCCGGTCAGGTTGATGTCCATCACTCGTTGCCAGTTGGCGGTGGTGGTCTGGGTCACGCTGCCCTGGTCGGCGACGCCGGCGGCGTTGACCAGTACGTCGATGCGCCCGAAGCGGCTGATGACTTCTTGCATGACCTGCTGCACCTGCGCTTCGTCGCGCACGTCCAGGGTCATGAACAGGCCGGGAAAGTCAGCCGGTGCGCTGCCGATGTCCAGCCCGATCACTTGCGCGCCTTCGTCGGCGAAACGGCGTACACAGGCCAGACCGATACCCGAAGCGCCGCCGGTGACTACCGCGACCTTATTCTGCAAACGAGCCATAACTGCACCTCTTTTATTGTTGTGGGCTAATGCTTGGGCCGAGTCTAACCGCAGACCGGGCCGGACATGATCGTCCGTTGAGACTATGGCGACAGAGCGCCTCAATCGGCCTGATCGCAAATGAACGCACGTTCCCTGTAGGAGCTGCCGCAGGCTGCGATCTTTTGATTTTTCAGAAGCAAGATCAAAAGATCGCAGCCTGCGGCAGCTCCTACAGGGGCAGGTGTAGCCTCAATCGGGGAATTTCAGGCGTACCCGGGCACCGGTAGGTCGGCTCTGGCAGGCCAGTGTCCAGCCATCGGTCAGTTCCTTGGCGCTCAACACGTCGTTGCGCGCCAATTGGATTTCGCCTTCCTTGACCACGCACATGCACGCCCCGCAAAAACCCTCTTCACAGGACGACGGCACGTCCAGGCCCGCCGCCTTGCAACTTTGCAGCAGGGTGTCGCCGGGCTGGCAGGCAATCTCGTGTTGCTGGCCATCGAGTTCGACGATCAGCGCTTCGCACTGCGAATCCATGGCTGCAGCCCGTGCCACAGCTTCTTCGGCCAGCAGCTCGTCGGGGTCCGGTGGCGAGACGAAACGTTCGACGTGGATCCGCTCGGCCGCTTCGCCCAGTGCCAGCAGCGTGCGCTCCACGGTGTCCATGAACGGTCCCGGCCCGCAGATGAAGTACTCGCCACCGGCCGATCCGCGCAGCAGATGACGGACCTGATGGTCCGTCAGGAAACCCTGCACCGAATCGAGGACGTGCACCACGTGCAGTTGATCAGGATGCGCCTTGATCAACCGGCACAGCTCGTCCTTGAAAATCACCGACGCCTCATCGCGGTTGGCGTAGATCAACTTGATCGGCCGCCGGCTGCTGTGCAGCACCGATTTGAGAATGGAAAACACCGGGGTGATGCCCGAACCGCCCCCGAACAGGACCAGGGGTTTTTCGGTGTCCGTCTGCGGGTCCAGGCAGAACAACCCGGCCGGTGGCAATACTTCCAGCCAGTCGCCGACCTGCACTTCGTTCATCCAGTTCGACACCCGGCCGCCGTCGACCCGTTTCACCGTGACCTTGGGCAGCGCGTCCGCGAGGGGCGAGCTGGCCATGGAGTAGCAGCGGGTCAGCAGTTTGCCGGCCAAGGGCACGCGAAAACTCAGGAACTGGCCCGGTTTGTAGCGAAAGCGCTCACGCAGGGTTGGCGGTATGTCCAGCACCAGCGAGCGCGCATCGGCGGTCTCGTCGATCACCGCGCACACTTGCAATGAGACGCTTGCCGTCGTGTGTTCGGCCGGGGTCAGGTTCTGCTGTTGCGTGCCCATGTTCACCTCGGCCTCAGAGCCCGCTGATCAGTTGCGCATTGTCGACGCGGATCTCGGCACCGTTGACGAATCGCGACTCGTCGGCGGCGAGGAACAGCACCACGTTGGCAATGTCCCGCGGAGCGGCCATGCGGTTCATCGGGTCCTGGTCCAGCGCTTCCTGCGGGATTGGCTGACCACCGGCCAGGGCCTGGGTCATCGGCGTGTTCACGCCATCGGGGTGCACGCTGTTGCAGCGGATGCGGTAACCCTGCTGCTTGCAGTGCAGGGCAATGGAACGGGTCATCGCCGCCACCGCGCCTTTGGACGCCGAATAAGCGCAGAACATCGGCATCGCGCCCAACGCGGCCACCGACGACATGTTGATGATCGACCCGCCGCCGGTTTCCTTCATCGCCTGGATCGCGTACTTGCAGCCGAGGAAGTAGCCTTCGCCGTTGATCTTCTGCACCTTCTGCCACAGCTCCAGCGTGGTGTCTTCGATGCTGCCCAGGGCCAGGATCGCGGCGTTGTTGACCAGCACGTCGAGGCGGCCGAAGTGTTCGACGGTGGTTTTAACGACGTGCTGCCAATCGCTTTCGCTGGCGATGTCGTGGCGTATGAACAGCGCGTTGGCGCCGATTTCCGCGGCCACCTGGCGACCAGCCTCTTCGTTGAGGTCGGTCAGTACTACTTTGGCGCCTTCGCGGGCCAGCAGCAGGGCGTCTTCGCGACCGATGCCGCTGGCGGCGCCGGTGATGATGCAGACTTTGCCTTCTACACGTTGCATTGTTGTTCTCCTGATCGTGCGGTTTGAAGTGCGAATTGGTCGGCCACGTGGGCGGCAGCCCGGCGACCGGAATAAATACAGTCGGCCAGGGACAGGCCGGAGACGTACAGGTTGGACGCGACCCCGACCGCATTGCGGCCGGCGCTGTAGAGACCGTTTATTGGCTGGCCGGTGTGGTCCAGTACCCGACCGCTGTCCTCGCAGACCTTCAGCCCGCCCAGGGTGATGACCGGGCAGGGGAAAAGTTTGCTGTCGAAGGACAGGTCGAGGGCGTACCACGGGCCTTGTTCGAGGTTGGCGAGCATCGCGGCGGATTTGCCGAACTCGTCGGCGACCTCACCCCGTGCCGCGCGGGAATAGCGTTCGACGCTCTGGCGCAGCAGTTCCGGCGGCAGGCTGCAGCGTTTGGCCAACCCGGCCAGACTGGTGCTGCGCTTGGCGTTGAACAACAGGTTGAGCAGCACTGGCAGGCGCTGGAAATTCCACACTTTGCCGGGGCCGACCTGACTGAGTGCTTCTCGAACCAGCGCCTGATTGAGAATCAGAATGGCGCGGCCGTCCTGTTCTTCGACCATGGCGTGGCCGAGGGTCGCGCCGTAGATTTCTTCGTTGGCGTAACGTTGCCCGCGAGCATTGACGATCAGTCCGCGAGCCCAGGCCAGTGGTGGATTGATGAAGCGCCAGGCGCTGACCTTTTCCATTCGCGCCACGCTGCCACCGGCGCTTTGGCCCAGGGCGATGCCGCTGCCATTACACCCGGTGGCGCCTAGCGGCAGACCGGCCAGGTACTGCGGCGCGTGTTGGCGAACCAGATCGCGATTGAAGATAAAGCCGCCGCTGCTCAGCAACACCGCCTGTTCGGCACGAATCAATTGGCGAATGGCGCTGGCCTGTTCGATGCAGCGCTGACGGGCGCGCAAGCGGTCGGCCAACGCCGGAGCGTACATATGGATGGCAGCGGCCCAGCGTGACAGACGCGCATGTTGTTTGGCGGCGCGGCTACCCGACGGCAACTGCCAGGCTTCGACACCGAGGACCTTGTCGTCGAGGTCGAGCACCAGTCGCCGCACTTCGCACTGGCTGCGCAGGCGCGCGCCATTACGCAAGGCGCTGGCCTTGAGCGGGGCGAACAGGCTGGCGCCGGACATGCCCGGGCCTTTGGTGCGGTGGCCACGGGGCGCCGGCTTGGCGCTGGCGGCATAAGCCGGCACGGCTTCGTTGCCGGAGTAATAGAGGTAGTACTGGTCGCTCGGGTACGAGGTCTTGTGCGGCGGCACGCTGGCTTCGAAGGCCGCGCCTTGGCGCTCCAGCCAGGCCAGTTGCTCGCGGCTGGCGTCGCAGAAGTTGCGCAACGTCGCGTGGCTGACCGCTTCGCCGACTTCCTGACGCAGGTAATTGAACATGGCTTCGCTGGTGTCTTCATAGCCAGCCTGACGCTGATACGGCGTGCCACCGCCGGCATACACCACGCCACCGCTCAGCGCCGTGGCGCCGCCGCCTTCGAAGCGATCCAGTGCGAGTACCGACAGGCCGCGAGTGCTGGCTTCGATGGCGGCACAGGCGCCGGCACCGCCAAACCCGACGATCAGCAAGTCGCAACGGTCATCCCATGGCAACTGGTCGGCGCTGTTCACTCGCAACGCCGTCAACCGGTTCAGGCTGTCCATGTTCGGGCCTCAGCCAGCAGCAGCGAGAGAAGGTGCGGGTTTGGCGGTGGTGGTGTAGCTGCCGTCGAGGTAGACCAGCGGGGTGATGGCATCAGTGGTGTGGATCTGCAGGATGCGCCCGATGAACACGGTGTGGGTGCCGTAGCTGAAGTGGCCGTCCTGGCGGCAGAGGATCGCCGACTGTGCGTCACCCAGGTAAGGAATGCCGCCGGGGCTGGTCAGCCAGTTGCCACGGTCGAAGCGCGCTTCGCCCTTGATCGCGCCGCTGCACAGGTTGGCCAGGTCTTGTTGTTCGACGCCGAGGATGTTGACGCAGAAGTCGGCACCGGTCGCCAGTGCGGCGTGGGGCGAGGCGGTCTTGTTGACGCAGATCAGCAGTGATGGCGGCTCGGTGCTCAGGGAGTCGACCGCGGTGGCGGCCATGGCGAAGCGTTCGGAGCCGTTGCTGGTGCTGATAATGGTGACTGACTTGGCCAGGCGGCGCATGGCCTGGAGCATGTCGGCTTTGAGATTGACGTCGTTCATCGCACTGGGCCTTTTTGTTGGTTGGGGAGTGCGATGGATTCTTGCTCTGGCTCTTGTCTGGGGCATCGTCCGAGGGGACTAGGCCTTGGCGGCCTCTGGGCCGACCAGGCTGGTGGTTTGGGTTGTGTACATATCCGTTTCTTCGGTAACGGCGGCTGGCGGTTTCGCCCTTACGGCGAGTCCCTTTTGTCAAACGACACAAAAGGAACCAAAAAGTCTCGCCCCTTACGTACGGCCCCTCGCTGAGGCTCGGCGTTCCTTCGCTGCGGTATTCATCCGGGGGCATTGCCCTCCGGTCGGCTTCGCTTCGACCTACATGCAATGAGTTCGACTGCGTCGAACGGCGCTGCGCGCCAATCCCCGGATGAACACCTCCACTCAGCCTGCCGAGGGGGCGGGTGGATCAAGATCAAGAGCTGCAGGCGAGCTAACGCTCGGCCTGATGAGTGGTGAGAAGCGTGGGTGTACGCCGCTCTGCTTTTGCTTTTCTGTGGGAGCGAGCTTGGTCCGGGCGGCGTTCCGACGATGGCGGCCTGCCAGCCGACCAATTCCTTACAGACTCAGCACCTGTGGGAGCGAGCTTGGTCCGGGCGGCGTTCCGACGATAGCGGCCTGCCAGCCGACCAGGTACCTCCCAGACGAACGAAACCCGCGAACAGGCCGGCCGGTAGGCCGCCTCGGGCGCTGTTGCGGTACACGCCCCCTCGTGAGGCCGAGTGGAGGTTCTGCGCAGTGGGCAACCCGGCATGGATGCCGGGTTAGCCGCCCCCGGCCATGGATGGCCGATGGCGGCGGGCCCACGGAGCAGGACCGGAGCGAGGGGATGCCGAGCCACAGCGAGGCACCGAATGTCAGGGGCAAGAGCCCTTTGGTTACTTTGGGGCTTTTCCAAAGTGACCCGCCGTAAGGGCGGAACCCTAAGTGGCCGTGACCGCAGCAATGGATATGTACACCCACAAAACACTCGTCGCCTGACACAAAGCCATCGTCGGAACGCCGCCCGGACCAAGCTCGCTCCCAAAGGGATCTTCAGTGGCCACAAGTCCCGAGTAAAACAGGGGGCTCATGTGGGCCTGCCCGCGAAGACGGCCTGCCAGCCAACACATCACTTTCTGATTCACCCCCCAGAGACCAGTTCCCCAATCCCACATGGTCCGTTTGAGGGATGTCTCCAGCGTTGCGCATTGTTTGAATGCCAGTGTAGGGGCGCTACACCCGCCCCGTTGTACGCGCGCCCCGGCGGACGGGGTGAACAAAGGAGAACAATAAAAATGCTCAACCAAGACCTGATTCGCCAGCGTCTGAGCCAACGTGCCCGCGAGTTGGTGCCGATCCTGCGTGAACGCGCCCTGAATGCCGCGCAAGCAGGCCAGTTGCCTGAAGAAACCCTGAAGGATTTCCACGACGCCGGGTTCTTTCGCATCCTTCAGCCATCGCGCTGGGAAGGCTATGAACTGGAGCCCAAGGACTTCTTCGACGTGCAGATGACGCTCGCCGAAGGCTGCATGTCTTCGGCCTGGGTACTGGGGGTGGTGGCGATCCACAACTGGCAACTGGCGCTGTTCGACGACCGCGCGGCCCAGGATGTCTGGGGTAGCGACTCCAGCGTGCTGATCTCCTCTTCCTATATGCCGGTGGGCAAGGTCGAGCGGGTCGAGGGTGGCTTCAAGTTGAGCGGACGCTGGGGCTTTTCTTCCGGCAGCAAGCATTGCGACTGGGCGTTCCTCGGTGCGCTGGTGCCGTCGGCAGAGGCGGGTGGGGCGCCGGATTACCGGACGTTCCTGGTGCCGCGCAGCGACTACCAGATTCTCGATAACTGGAACGTCATGGGCCTGGAAGCCACCGGTTCCCACGACATCCTGGTGGAAAACGCTTTCGTGCCCGAGTACCGCACCCATCGCGCGTTCGACGGTTTCATGCAGAACAGTCCGGGCAACGAGGTGAACACTGCGCCCCTGTTCCGCCTGCCGTTCGGGCAGATATTCGTGCGTGCTGTTTCGTCCTCGGCCATCGGTGCCCTGCAAGGCGCGGTGGATCAGTTTGTCGAGCACAACCGTGCCCGGGTCGGAGTCAATGACGGTCGCAAGATGGTCCAGGACCCGGCCGCGCAATCGTCGCTGGCCAATGCGATGGTCTGCGTCGACGAGTGCAAGACCGTGCTGCATCGCAACTTCGCCCTGATGCTCGAGCGCGCGCAGAAGGGCGAGCCGTTGAGCATGCCCGAGCGGGTGAAGATGCGTTACGACTCGGCGCTGGTGGCCGACAAGTGCGCCAAGGCCGTTGGCGACCTGATGTTCAACAGCGGTGCTTCGACGATCTTCCGCAGCCATCCGATCAACCGTGCGTTCCGCGACATTCACACCGGTCGCGCCCACGTTGCCAACAGCCCGGCCAAGTACGCCTGGAACCTTGGCGGCGTGAGCATGGGCCAGGACAGCAGCGACTTTTTCCTCTGACGCTGCCCTACAAATCGGCTAGTCCGTTTGCGTGATTCGAGCGCCCCGCCGATGCACGAGCATTGGCGGTAAGGCGATGGTCTACGGCGCCGACTGCGCATCCAAATAAGCACAAGGATCAACCATGAAATTTTCCCTGATTTACGAAGCCCAGACGGTGGACTCCAGCCGCGAAGGCGACCGCAAGATTTTCGAGGACACCGTCGAACAGGCCGTGCTCGCCGACAAGCTCGGTTTCGACACCTTCTGGTGCGTGGAACACACCGCGCTGAGCAACTACTCGCACATGTCCGCGCCGGAAACCATGCTGGCTTTCGTGGCCGGTAAAACCGAGCGCATCGGCATCGGCCACGGCGTGGTCTGCCTGCCGCCGGCGATGAACCACCCGGTGAAAGTCGCCGAGCGCATCGCCACCCTCGACCTGCTGTCCAAGGGCCGTGTGCACTTTGGCGTGGGTAAGGGCGGCACCCAGCAGGAAGCCGGCACCTTCGGCTACGACCTGGCGACCTTGCAGCCGCAGATCGACGAGATGATGTACCTGATCCCGAAAATGTTCGTGCAGGACGAGATCGAGCACAACGGCGACTTCGTGCAGATCCCCAAGCGCCCGATCCATCCAAAGCCGTACCAGGATCCGCACCCGCCGATGTACCTGGCGTGCACCAACACCGAGTCGCTGAAGAATGCCGGTGGTCGTGGCATGGGCGCGCTGGTGCTGGGCTTCGGTGGCCCGGAAGAAATCGCCAAGAAGGTCGAGGTGTATCACACGGCCTACGACAACCGCGATGAGAAGAAGCAAGTGGGCTTCCGTCCTAATCGCCACATTGCCGCGCTGTGCCCGGCCATCGTGCTGGACGACAACGAAGAAGCGCGTCGCATCGGTATCCGTGGCCAGCGCTACTTCATGGAGTCCCTGGGCTACTGGTACGGCGGCGGCGAACGTCCGGACCCGGAGAAGTGGAAAGACGACACCTTCGTCGATGGCAACGGCCAGAGCGTGATCAAGTCGCGCTTCGCCTCCGAAGAAGTCAGCGTCGACTTCTCCGACCCGACCATGGCCATGATGAACCCGAACCACGCCTACGGCACCGTCGAGGATTGCATCGGCTACGTGCAGCGCCTGATCGATGCCGGCGCCGACGAAATTCTGTTCATCTGCCAGATGGGCACCGTGCCGCAGTGGGCACAACTGGAGACCTTGAAGAACATTGGCGAGAAGGTGATTCCGCATTTCCGCAAGGGATAACGGAAAGCACAGGGCGTCGAACAACTCCATCCCTGTGGGAGCGGGCTTGCCCGCGATGAGGGCATTACATTCAACATTTCAGTTGGCTGACAGATCGCCTTCGCGGGCAAGCCCGCTCCCACAGGTTCAGTGTCATGCCCCAATGCCTCATTTTTTCAGGCCAGGCACGGACGTCAGGCCAACTTTTCCAACGGGTCCCCAAGGCCCGTTTTTTTATGCCTCAGATATTTCAGACCATCCCCGTAGGAGCTGCCGAAGGCTGCGATCTTTTGATCTTGATCTGGAAAAACAAAATCAAAAGATCGCAGCCTTCGGCAGCTCCTACAAAGGTGTTAGTGAGGGTTGTTTAATGCCTGTCGGATTAACGTCTTGAAAGCTACAGCGCCTTGCGTCGTTGCCTACAGGTACGCCAGAATCCGCCGGCTTGTGCGCCTTGGAGCCCCTCGGTAACTTGATTCGCGTCACTGCTCATCAGTGATCGGGTTTAGCAGCTCGGGTATAACCTAAGTCGTACGACGCTTCTATCAGTCAGGTTTTGTGCCTGTATTTTGATGGTGGCTGTACGCAGGGCGCCCTTGGGCGCGCCGGCTTCTTAGGTTCCCCGGTCTGCTAACCTGCGTGCAGCTGCCACCCTCTTCGTTTAGCAGCAGGAGGTTGGCACATCATTAGGAACCTGAGATATGTTCAAAGTCACACCAAACCCGCCGGACACCGATCCAGCATCCCCGTACGAACCCGATTCAAAAAAACTCAACGAAGCCGCCGAGCGTGCCCTCGCTTACCACTTCCCCTAGACCGCCGACATCAAAGCCACCCCTCGAACCATCAGCACGCTGTTCAGCGTCGACCCCGGGGCCACGACCGAAACCCTGGTGGTCTATCTGGTCGAGACCCTGGCCTCGGTCGATGTGATGGTGCATCAACTGGTGGATAATCTGGAGGGCGGTGACCGTAATGCGCTGCTGGGTATTTCCAATAGCGTCATGCTGGCTGAGATCACCGCGAACCGCGTGCTCGATCAAGTCGATCCGCGAGAGTAGCGATTGCGTTCTGCCTGTTTTCCGCTAGTCCCATTGGACGATGTTGCCCCTCCCCGAACCCGTTTGAATAGCCCCTACATAAAGTCTCCCCCGGCACCAGCCGAAGGGCGGCACGGCCTGAGAAAAACGAGGAGTGCATCCATGGATATCCGTGGTCTGGGTTACGTCACCCTGCTGTCCAGCGACCTGGCGCAATGGCGCCACTACGCAAGCCAGGTGTTGGGCATGATGGTCAGCGGCGATGATGAGCGTCTGTACCTGAAAATGGACGAGCGTCATTACCGCATCCTCGTGCAGAAGAACGCCGAGAACGGTTTCGGTGCCTGCGGTTGGGAGGTGGCCGGCAAGGCGGCGCTGGAACAGGCGGTCAGCGAGTTGCAGCAGGCCGACGTGCAAGTGATCCGTGGCACCGCCGCCGAAGCGGAACTGCGCAAGGTCCAGGAACTGGTGCACTTCAGCGACCCGGATGGCAATCGCCACGAAATTTTCTGGGGCCCGTTGCAGGATTTCGCCCGTTTCGTCTCGCCGGTGGGCGTCAAAGGTTTTGTCACCAACGACCTCGGCATGGGCCACGTCGTACTGCCAGCCCCGGCCTTCGAACGCTGCCGCGACTTCTACGAGCAGGTGATGGGTTTCGGCCTGTCGGACCTGATGAAAGTCCGCTTCACCCCGGACCCGGCCGAACCGCAAAAGCGTATTCACTTCCTGCACTGCAACAACGGCCGCCACCACTCGCTGGCGATTTTCGAGTGCCCGATGCCCCACGGTTGCGTGCACATGATGGTCGAGGTCAACGCGCTGGACGAAGTCGGCCGCGCCCTGGATCGCGTTCATGCCAACGGCGTGAAGCTGTCGGCCACCCTCGGCCAGCACACCAACGACCAGATGATTTCTTTCTACATCAAGACCCCGTCCGGGTTTGACCTGGAATACGGCTGCGATGGCCTGGTGGTCGACTGGGACCGCCACACACCGTTCGAAAGCACCGTGGTCAGCCACTGGGGCCACGACTTTAGTGTTGGTCGCCAATGAGGAACAAGACGATGGACAAGCAAATGAGCACCGACGGGATTGTCGGCCAACTGCGTGACGGCATGACCATCGGTATCGGTGGCTGGGGCCCGCGCCGCAAGCCGATGGCGCTGGTGCGCGAGATTCTGCGCTCGGACCTCAAGGAGCTGACTGTTGTTGCATATGGTGGCGCGGACGTCGGCATGCTCTGCGCGGCCGGCAAGATCAAGAAGCTGGTGTTCGCCTTCGTGTCCCTGGATTTCATTCCACTGGAGCCGTACTTCCGCAAGGCGCGCCAGGAAGCGGCGCTGGAAGTGATGGAGATCGACGAAGGCATGTTGCTGCTTGGCCTGCGCGCCGCAGCGATGAATGTGCCGTTCATTCCGACCGCCGTGGGCCTGGGCACCGACGTGCTGCGCCACAACCGTCAGATCAAGTTGATCGCCTCGCCCTATGCCGATGGCAAGGACTGGGTCGCCATGCCGGCGCTCAAGCTCGACGCGGCGCTGGTGCATGTCGACCGCGCCGATGCACGCGGCGTGTGTCAGATCAGCGGTCCGGATCACTACATGGACGACCTGTTCGTGCGGGCCGCGACCCACAGCTACGTGACCTGCGATGAGCTGGTCGACAGCGAGTATTTCCATCAGGACAGCGCCCATGCCCATCAAGTGTTCTGGGAACGCAACCTGACCACCGCCGTGGCCCACGTGCCGGGCGGGGCGCATCCGTCGTCGTGCGCGCCGCTGTACGGTTTCGATGTTGCGCACTTCAAAGCCTACAACGCCACGGTCCAGGCGGCCGATGGCTGGGAAGGTTATGTGCGCGACTACGTCGACTGCACCCACGAACAGTATCTGGAAAAGGTCGGCGGCCTGGCTGCGATCCGTGAACTGCCATTGCCGATTTTCTAAGGAGCCTTTCGATGAGCACTACTGATTTCAGCCTCGCTGAGTTGATGATCTGCGCGGCCTCCGAAGCCTGGCGCGAAGACGGCGAAGTATTGGCCTCCGGCATCGGCGTGATCCCGCGTCTGGCCGCTTCGCTGGCCATGTTGACCAGCAACCCGAACCTGCTGATGACCGATTCCGAAGCCTACATGGTTGCCGAACCGGTGCCGTTGGGCGCACGCAAGGGCTACGAGCCCAAGCGCGACAGCTGGATGGGTTTCTCGCGGATTTTCGACAACGTCTGGGGCGGCAAGCGCCATGCGTTGGTCGGCCCGACCCAGATCGACCGTTACGGTCAAGCCAACATTTCCTGCATCGGTGACTACGCCAAACCCAAGGCGCAGATGCTCGGCGTGCGCGGTTTCCCCGGCAACTCGATCAGCCACGCCAACTCGTTTTGCGTGCCGAGCCATAACCGGCGGGTATTCGTCGAAGGCGAGGTCGATATGGTCGCCTCGGTCGGCTACAACCCGGCCCGCCTGGCGCGGGGCTGGTCGCTGGACGACATCGACATCCGCTTGATCATCACCGACCTCTGCGTCCTGGATTTCCAGGGCCCGCAGCGGCAGATGCGCATCCGTTCGCTGCACCCCGGCGTGACGGCGGCGCAAGTCCAGGACAACACCGGCTTCGAGCTGCACGTGCCGGACGCTTGCCCGACCACGGCGGCACCGACGGCCGAGCAGTTGCAGCTGATCCAGCGCCTGGATCCGCACAACCTGCGCGCCCTGCAACTCAAAGACAACCCGCCAGGCCAACGCTGAGCAACGCGTTGCGGAGAAAAGTGATGGCTGAACATAACGATAACAATCAGGCCGGGGTGGTGCTGTACGAGGTGCGCGACGCGGTGGCCCTGGTCACCATGAACCGCCCCGAGTTCCACAATGCGCAGAACTCGCAGATGACCTATGCGCTGGACGCGGCGTTTCGCCGGGCCTGCGATGACGATGAAGTGAAGGTCATTGTGCTGCGCGGCGCCGGCAAGCATTTCTCCGCCGGGCATGACATCGGCACCCCGGGCCGCGACGTCGACAAAACCTTCGACCGCGCCAGCCTGTGGTACGACCATGTGAACAAACCGGGCGGTGAGTTTCTCTATGCCCGCGAGCAGGAAGTCTATCTGGGCATGTGCCGTCGCTGGCGCGAGATGCCCAAGCCGACCATCGCCATGGTCCAGGGCGCGTGCATTGCCGGTGGTTTGATGCTGGCCTGGGTCTGTGACCTGATCGTCGCCAGCGAAGATGCGTATTTCGCCGATCCGGTGGTGCGCATGGGCATTCCCGGGGTCGAATATTTCGCCCACGTGCATGAACTCAATCCGCGCATCGCCAAGGAGTTCCTGTTCCTCGGCGAACGCATGCCGGCACCCCGTGCCTATCAGATGGGCATGCTCAATCGGGTGGTGGCTCGCGATGAGCTGGAGCAACAGACCCTAGACATCGCCGGGCGCATTGCACAGATGCCGCGCCTGGGCCTGCAATTGAGCAAGCAGGCGGTGAACAACGCCGAAGACCTGATGGGCAAGCGCGCAACCATGGACATGGTGTTCGGCCTGCATCACTTCGCCCATGCCCACAATGAGCTGGTGTCCGGCGACCGTCTCGGCGGCTACGACGCCAAGGCCATGGCCAGTTCCCAGCGCAAAACGGGCGAGGCGTGAGCATGGCGATCTCGTTGAATACTCGTTTGACTGAACTGCTCGGTTGCCGCTACCCGATCATCCAGACCGCCATGGGCTGGGTCGCCGACCCGAAACTGGTGGCGGCCACGGGCAATGCTGGCGGCTTTGGTTTTCTCGCCGGGGCGACCATCGAACCGCAGCAGATGGAAGCGGCGATTATCGAAACCCGGCGCCTGACCGACCAGCCGTTCGGCGTGAACTTCCACATGTACCAGGCCAATGCCGGCGAGATCGTCGAGCTGGTATTGCGCCACAAAGTCCGGGCGGTCAGCTACAGCCGTTCGCCGGGCAAGCACATGATCAGCCGCTTGAAGGATGCCGGGGTGGTCTGCATTCCCACAGTGGGCGCGCTCAAGCATGCGCAGAAAGCCGTGGAAATGGGCGCCGATGCGGTGACTGTACAGGGCGGCGAGGGCGGCGGGCATACCGGTTCCGTTCCTACTTCGATGCTGCTTGATCAGGTGGTCAATGCCGTGTCGGTGCCCGTGGTGGCGGCCGGTGGTTTCAAGGACGGCAGGGGCCTGGTGTCGGCCCTGGCCTACGGTGCCGAAGGCATCGCCATGGGCACGCGTTTTTTGATGTGCGCCGACAGCCCGGTGCCCCAGGCGACCCTGGCGCGGTACCTGGCGGTCAAGGACCCGGCGGCCATCATCATCAGCCGCGCCATCGACGGCATGCCGCAACGGATGATCCGCAACGAATTGCTCAACCAGCTGGAAAACAGCGGTGGTCTCAAGCGCCTGTTGCTGGCGTTGCAAAGTGGCCTGGCCTACCGCCGCCACACGGGCATGAGCCTGACCCAGTTGCTGAGCAGTGCCTTGAAAATGCGCGGTGCCGGTGAACTGACCGCCGCGCAAAGCATCATGGCCGCTAACGCGCCGATGGTGATCCAGAAAGCCATGGTCGACGGGCGTCCGGCCGAGGGCGTGTTGCCTGCCGGACAAATCGCTGCATCCATCGACAGCTTGCCCAGCTGCGCCCAATTGATTGAACAGATCGTCCGCGACGCCGAAGCGCGCCTGGGCGAGCTGTGCCGCCGTGTGTCGTGAAGGGGAAAGGCATGAAACCATTTAGCGTGAGTATTGATAGCGGCATCGCAGAACTGGTGTTCGACCGGCCACCGGTCAATGCCTTCAGCAGTCAGGGCTGGGCCGATATCGCCAGCGAGATCGAGGGCCTGGGTCGCGACAGCGACGTGCGGGTGATCGTGATCCGTGCCGAAGGTCGCGGCTTCTGCGCCGGGGTCGATATCAAGGAACTGGCCGCCGACGGCAACCTGATCGTCGCGGTGAACAAGGGCAACTACGATAGCTTCAAGGCCATCCACCGCAACCCGAAACCGGTGATCGTCGCCGTGCACGGTTTCGTGCTGGGCGGCGGCATCGGCATTTGCGGCGCCGCCGACATCATCGTCGCGTCCGAGTGCGCCACCTTTGGCGTGCCGGAAGTGGATCGCGGGGCCATGGGCGGCGGTGCGCATTTGCAGCGCCTGTTCCCGGTGCAGAAAGTCCGCCACATGTACTTCACCGGCGAGGCTATCGATGCCGCCGAAGCCTACCGCCTGGGTGCGGTGGAGCGGGTGGTCAAGCGCGAAGACTTGCGCGACGCCGCGTTGCAGATCGCCCGCACCATCGCCGCCAAGAGCCCCGGCATGATCAGCCTGGCCAAGGAAGCGCTGAGCGGCATCGAAGACGGCAATCTGGAAGACAAATACCGCTGGGAGCAGGGCTTCACCCTCGAAGCCTATCGCTCACTGGACTCTCAGGAAGCACGCGACTCGTTCGTCGAGAAACGCGATGCCCGATTCAACGGCTGAAGGCATATCCATGGACCTGACCTATACCCCGGCCCAGCAGGCCTTTCGTGCCGAGGCACGGACCTGGCTGGCGGCCAATGTACCGAGTGAACCGCTGCAATCGTTCGACACCGAGGCTGGCTTTGCCCAGCATCGGGCGTGGGAAGCCAGGCTCAACGAAGGCCGTTGGGGCATGGTCACCTGGCCGACCGAGCTCGGCGGGCGCGGTTGCGACCTGATCGAGTGGCTGATTTTCGAGGAGGAATACTACCGTTGCGGGGCGCCGGCACGGGTCAACCAGAACGGCATCTTCCTGCTCGGCCCGACCCTGATGGAGTACGGCACCCCGGAGCAAAAGGCGCGTTTTCTGCCGCGCATGGCCACTGGCGAAGACATCTGGGCCCAGGCCTGGTCCGAGCCGGGCGCCGGTTCCGACATGGCGGCGATCCGTTCCAAGGCTGAACGCGTGGGCGACCACTACGTGATCAACGGCCAGAAAACCTGGTCGACCCGTGCGGTGTGGGCCGATTGGGCGTTCGGTATTTTCCGTACCGACGCACAGTCCCAGCGTCATCACGGCCTGACCTTCATTTTGCTGCCGCTGGATACGCCGGGGATCACCGTGCGGCCGATTCCGCAGCTCAACGGCTTGCCGGGCTTCGCCGAGATCTTCTTCGACGACGTCAAGGTGCCGGTGGAGAACGCCCTCGGTGGCGAAGGCATGGGCTGGCATGTGGCGATGTCTACCGCCGGTTTCGAGCGGGGTTTGTTGCTGCGCTCACCGGCGCGCTTCCAGGAAACCGCCAAGCGTCTGGTTCAGCTGTACCTGGCCAACCGCGAGCAGGCCGACCGCGACCCGGCCATCGGTGAAGCGGTGATGCGTGCCTGGCTCGATGCCGAGGCCTACACCCTGAGCACCTACATGACCGCCTCGCAACTGGTGCAGGGCGGCAAGATCGGGCCGGAGTCGTCGACCAACAAGATCTTCTGGTCCGAACTCGACCAGCGCATGCACGACACCGCCATGAGCATTCTCGGCCTGCGCGGCGAACTGCTGCCGCATGCACCGGCCGCCGGTGACGTCGGCCATTGGCTGGAAGGTTTCCTGTTTGCCCAGGCCGGTCCGATCTACGCCGGCACCAACGAGATCCAGCGCAACATCATTGCCGAACGCATGCTCGGCATGCCGCGTGCCTGAGGAATAGACCATGGACTTTAGTTTCAGCCGCGACCAACTGCTGTTTCAGGACAACGTCCGCAGCTTTCTGATCAACGAAGTCACCCCGGAACGCATCCGCGAACTGTGGCAGAGCGACAACGGGCGCAGTGATCAGCTCTGGGCACAACTGGTGGAACTCGGCCTGACCGCCCTGACCGTCCCCGAGGCGCAGGACGGCATGGGCATGAATGAGCTGGACTTCGTGCTGATCGCCCAGGAATGCGGTTATGCCGGTCTGCCCGAGCCGCTGGTGGAGACCATGCTGGTCGGCGTGCCGTTGCTCGCCGCACTGGATGAGCAACACGCGTCGTTCAAACAAAAATGGCTGTCGCGAGTGGCCGAGGGCCGTGCACGTCTCGCGGTTTCCGAGCCAGGTAACCCGCTGGTCAGTGATGCCCATGTCGCCGATCTGCTGTTGCTGGCCCATGGCGATGAGGTGCATGCGCTGGAGCGTGATGCCGTGCGCCTGACCCGCAACGAATCGGTCGATCCGAGCCGTCAGTTGTTTCAGGTCGAGTGGACGCCAACCCCCGCCACTTGTGTGGCCAGTGGTGAACAGGGCCGACGCCTGTGGGCAGCCGCCTTCAACCGTGGCGCCCTCGCCAGTGCCGCGCAATTGCTCGGGCTGGCCAAGCGCATGGTCGACCTGGCGGTGGACTACACCTTCGAGCGCAAGCAGTTCGGCAAGCCGGTGGGTTCGTTCCAGGCGGTCAAGCATCTGATGGCCAACGTCGCGGTGCAGATCGAGTTCGCCAAAGGCCCGCTGTACCGCGCCGCTTATGCCATCGCCGAACAACAACCGGAGCAGGACGTATTCGTGTCCCACGCCAAATTGGCGACCGCAGAAGCGGCCATGCTCGCGGCGAAAAACACCATCCAGGCTCACGGTGCCATGGGGTACACCTGGGAAGTGGATTTGCACCTGTTCATGAAACGCGCCTGGGTGCTGGACAAGGTCTGGGGTGATCGCGGCCTGCACAAAGGGCGGATTCGCGCGGCGCTGTTTGACGGCACACCCGCGCTGGGTGCGGGCAGTACGTTTCTGACTCGTCAGTAAGGGTGACGAAATCCCCTGTGGGAGCGGGCTTGCTCGCGAAGGCGGCAGCACATTCAACATTTTTGTCGACTGAACTGACGCATTCGCGAGCAAGCCCGCTCCCACAGGTTATCGGCGCCTGACTTCAACTTTTATTGTGGGATACACCATGCCTGAAGCTTATATCGTCGACGCCCTGCGCACGCCCACCGGGCGGCGCAAGGGTGGTCTGAGCCAGATCCACGCCGCCGACCTGGGCGCCCACGTATTGCGTGCGCTGGTCGGGCGCAACGCCATTCCCGACGAGGATTACGACGACGTGATCTTCGGCTGTGTCGACACCATCGGCCCGCTGGCCGGGGACATCGCCCGTACCAGTTGGCTGGCGGCCGGGCTGTCGCAAGCGGTGCCGGGCACCACCATCGATCGCCAGTGCGGTTCGTCCCAGCAAGCGGTGCACTTTGCCGCCCAGGCGGTGATGAGCGGTACCCAGGATGTGGTCGTCGCCGGTGGCGTGCAGACCATGACCCAGATCCCGATTTCCTCGGCGATGATCGTCGCCGAACCCTTGGGCTTCACCGATCCGTTCAGCGGTTCCGAAGGTTGGGTGCGGCGCTATGGCGCGCAACCGCCAACGCAGTTCCGTTCGGCGCAGATGATCGCGCAAAAGTGGGACCTGTCCCGGGCGCAGCTTGAAGCCTATTCGCTGGAGTCCCATCGACGTGCCTTGCAGGCCATCGAGCAAGGCCGCTTCAATCGCGAGATCGTGCCACTGGCCGGTGTGCTGCATGACGAAACGCCACGCCAGACCAGCCTGGAAAAAATGGCCGAGCTGGAGTTCCTGTTCGGCTGCGACCGGGTGACCGCCGCGGTGTCGAGCCAGACCTGTGATGCGGCCAGTGCGATGCTGATCGTTTCGGAGGCGGCGCTCAAACGTTACGGCCTGACACCACGGGCACGCATCCATCACCTGAGCGTGCGCGCCGAAGACCCGATCTGGATGCTCACCGCGCCGATCCCGGCTACCGCTTACGCACTCAAGCGTGCCGGCATGAAGCTGGAAGACATCGACCGCGTAGAGATCAACGAAGCCTTCGCCTCGGTGGCCATGGCCTGGTTGAAAGAAACGGGCTATCCCCACGAACAGACCAACGTCAACGGCGGCGCGATTGCCCTCGGCCATCCATTGGGTGCCACCGGCACCCGCTTGATGTGCACCTTGCTGCATGAACTGGAACGCAGCGGTGGACGCTACGGCATGCAGACCATGTGCGAAGGCGGCGGTCAGGCCAACGTGACGATTATCGAACGCCTGTGATTTCAAGATGCCCACTGAACCTGTGGGAGCGGGATTGTGGCAACGAGTGATGAATTTGAAGGATGAGCAATATGAAAATCTGTGAAAACCGTGTGGTGATCATCACCGGTGCCGGCGGTGGCCTGGGCCGCGCCTACGCGCTGGCTTTCGCCGCCGAAGGCGCGAAAGTGGTGGTCAACGACATCAACCGCGAAGCGGCGCTGGCCGTGGTCGGCGAAATCCTGGGGCAAGGCGGCAGCGCCGTGGCCAACAGCGACGACATCACCCGCTACGACTCGGCGGGCCTGATTGTGCGCCAGGCCATCGAAACCTTTGGCGACCTGAATGTGGTGGTCAACAACGCCGGCATCTGCCGCGACCGCATGTTCGCCAGCCTCAGCGAAGCCGACTGGGATGCCGTGGTGGCCGTGCATCTGAAGGGCCATTTCTGCATTTCCAGCCACGCCGTCAAATATTGGCGCGAGCAGGCCAAGGGCGGTGCCAAGGTCGATGCGCGGATCATCAACACCAGCTCCGGCGCCGGGTTGCAGGGCTCCGTCGGCCAGTCCAACTATGCGGCGGCCAAGGGTGGTATTGCCTCGCTGACCCTGGTGCAGGCGGCTGAACTGCGCCGCTACGGGATCACCGCCAATGCCCTGGCGCCGGCCGCGCGCACCGGGATGACCGAGCAAGTGTTCGCCGACACCATGAAAAAGCCTGAAGAAGGCTTCGATTACTTCGCCCCGGAAAACGTCGCGCCGCTGGTGGTGTGGCTGGGCTCCGAGGCTTCCGCCGGGGTGACCGGGCAGATGTTCGAAGTCGAGGGCGGCAAGTTGTCGATCGCCGACGGCTGGCGCCGTGGTCCGCAACTGGATCGCCAGGGCCGCTGGGCGGTTGGCGAGATGGGCGAAGCGATTGCGCAGCTGATGACTCAGGCCGTTCCGGCGGCGAAGGTTTACGGCAGCTGAAAAAGAACGGTCTCGGGAGGGCGCGGGTGGCTATAATCGGCCCCACGTTCCCTCCTGTCATCACACGAGACTGCCATGACCATTTCCCTGTACGACGCTTCCATCCCTGTTCTCCAGCAAATGCTCAACGCCCTCAGCGGTGTGCTGAAAAAGGCCGAAGCCCACGCTACCGAAAAAAACATCGACCCTAATGCCTTCCTGCAAGCGCGCCTGTTCCCGGACATGTTCCCGCTGGTACGCCAGGTGCAGATCGCCGTTGATTTCGCCAAAGGCATTTCTTCGCGTCTGGCCGAAGTCGAACTGCCGAAGTACGACGACACTGAAACCACCTTCGCCGAGCTGCAAGCATTGATCGCCAAGGTTCTGGCCTACATCGGCGAGTTCACGCCGGAGCAGATCAACGGCAAGGAAGGCATCGAGATCGTGACCCGTCCGGGCACGCCTAAAGAGAAGCGCTTCAGCGGCCAGTCCTACCTGCTGACCTACGGCCTGCCGCAGTTCTTCTTCCACGTCACCACCACTTACGCACTGCTGCGCCACAACGGCGTGGAAGTGGGCAAGCGCGACTACATGGGCGCGTTCTAAACCGTCCAGGTACAAAAAAGCCCGCCAAGGTTTACGCCTTGGCGGGCTTTTTCGTTGGTGGAGCCAGAGATCGCAGCCTGCGGCAGCTCCTACAGGGTGTACGGTGAGCCAATGTAGGAGCTGCCGCAGGCTGCGATCTTTTGATCTTCGTTAGGCCAGGCGTTCTGCTTTTGCCTCTTCACCCAGGCAAGCCGCCGCGGTGAACAGCACATCGGTGGAGGAGTTCAGCGCGGTTTCCGCCGAGTCCTGCAACACGCCGATGATGAAACCGACCGCCACCACCTGCATGGCGATTTCGCTCGGGATGCCAAACAGGCTGCACGCCAGTGGAATCAGCAACAGCGAACCACCGGCCACACCCGAAGCACCGCAGGCGCAGATGGCTGCGACGACGCTCAGCAGGATCGCGGTGGGAATGTCCACGGCGATGCCGAGGGTGTGCACGGCCGCCAGGGTCAGCACGGTGATGGTGATCGCAGCTCCCGCCATATTGATGGTCGCGCCCAGCGGGATCGATACCGAGTAGGTGTCTTCGTGCAGGCCCAGGCGCTTGCTCAACTCCAGGTTGACCGGAATGTTCGCCGCCGAGCTACGGGTGAAGAATGCCGTGATGCCGCTTTCGCGCAGGCAGGTCAGCACCAGCGGGTACGGGTTGCGACGCAATTTCCAGAACACGATCAGCGGGTTCATCACCAGCGCCACGAACAGCATGCAGCCCAGCAGTACGGCCAGCAGGTGCGCGTAGCCGATCAGGGCGCCGAAACCGGAGGTGGCGAGCGTCGAGGCCACCAGGCCGAAGATGCCCAGCGGGGCGAAGCTGATCACCAGGCGCACAATCACCGTCACGCCGTTGGACAGGTCGCCCAGCACTTCACGGGTGGTGTCGCCGGCGTGGCGGATGGCAATGCCCATGCCGATGGCCCAGGCCAGAATACCAATGAAGTTGGCATTCATCAGGGCGCTGACCGGATTATCGACCACGCTCAGCAACAGGCTTTGCAGCACTTCGCCAATCCCGCCTGGCGCAGTGACCGCGACGTCCTGGGTCGACAGCACCAGGCTCGAAGGGAACGTCATGCTGGCAACCACCGCGACCACGGCGGCGGCGAAAGTGCCCAGCAGATACAGGAACAGAATCGGCCGGATATGGGTTTCCTGGCCGTGCTTGTGGTTGGCAATCGACGCCATGACCAGCACGAACACAAGAATTGGCGCGACGGCTTTCAGTGCCGAGACAAACACTTTGCCGATGAACGCCGTGGACTTGGCCAGGTCGGGGGCAATCAGTGCCAGGGCAATACCGGCGATCAGGCCGATCACGATCTGTGTGACCAGGCTCAAGCGTTTAAGGCGTTGCAATAGAGAAGGGGATGAAGCAGTCATAAAACGGCATCTCTGATTTTTTATAAGTGCGAGGTTTCACCGCAGTTGCAGCAACAAGCAGGGCAGGCCGCAGACGGGAAACCGAGAGGGGAACACGGCGCTAATGCCAGCGCTGATTCCTGTGGCGAGGGAGCTTGCTCCCGCTGGACTGCGCAGCAGGCCCATTTGGTAGGGCCGCTTCGCTGCCCAGCGGGAGCAAGCTCCCTCGCCACAAAGGGCGCGGACTTTATCACAGCGCAGGAACGATCTTTCAGGCCTGTGACGAACTGCCACCCTGGCATTCAACGCGAATTGCAGGTTCGTGCAACCGCATCCGAAAACACTCTGTTAAGATTCGCCATCCTCATTTTCATCTCTGCCAGTGGGCCTTCGGGCTATCGCTGGTGTTTTCGTTTTCTGGAGTTTTGCATGCTGTTGCCCATTCTTCTGTTGTCCGCCGCCGGCTTCACGGTGCTGACCACGGAGTTCATCATCGTCGGCCTGTTGCCGGCCATCGCCCGGGACCTGGAGGTCAGCATCCCCCAGGCCGGTTTGCTGGTGACCCTGTTCGCTTTCACCGTGGCCGCGTTCGGGCCGTTCCTGACGGCGTATTTCGCCCGCTTCGAGCGGCGCAAGCTGTTCATCTCGGTGCTGATCATGTTTGGCTTGGCCAACACGCTCGCAGCGCTGGCGCCGAATATCTGGGTGATGGCGTTTGCCCGTTTGATCCCGGCACTGGGGCTGCCGGTGTTCTGGGCCTTGGCCAGCGAAACGGCGGTGGATATCGTCGGGCCGGATTACGCCGGGCGCGCCATTGCCAAGATCGGTTTCGGCATCGTTTGCGCCACGGTGTTTGGCATTCCCGTGGGCACGCTGATTTCCGATGCGTTCGGCTGGCGCAGTGCCTTCGCGATTCTGGCGGTCATCGCCTTTGCCAAGGCGTTGCTGCTGTTTATCTATCTGCCCAGGACCAACCTGCACCAGCATCAGGTGAGTTTTCGCTCGCAGTTCAAGATCCTGCGCAGCCCGCTGATGCTCGGTCACGTGCTGCTGTCTGTGATTGTGTTCAGCGGCATGTTCACCGCGTACACCTATCTGGCGGACATTCTTGAGCGCCTGGCAGGCTTCAACGGCACCGTGGTCGGCTGGTGCCTGATGGGCTTCGGCGCGGTCGGGCTGATCGGCAACTCCCTGGGTGGCCGTGCGGTGGATCGTCACCCGTTGATGGCGTCGATGATGTTCTGTGCGTTCATGATCGCCGGCCTGGTGGCGCTGGTGCCGAACATCCATTCGCCCCTCGGCCTGGCGGCGGCGATGGGCATCTGGGGCGTGACCCAGGCGGCGTTGTTCCTGGTCAGCCATGTGCGCCTGATGAAAGCGGCGCCCGAAGCGCCGGCTTTCGCCGCGTCGCTGAACATCGCCGGGGCCAACCTCGGTATCGGTCTGGGGGCGATGATCGGTGGTCGGGTGATCGACAGCGTCGGTCTGCAAGGCCTTGGCTTCGCCGCCGCCGCTTTCATTCTGGCGTCGATCCTGCTGGCCATCGCCCTGATGACCTTCAAGCCCCGCGATGAGGTCACAGCGCTGTAAACAGCTCGCGTCGGGCACCTTCGGTAATGGCGACAATGCCGGGGTGCTTGACCTTGCGTTCCACTGAGATGGCATAGAACGACTCGCTCACCGCGTCGGTCTGGCCAATCACCTCCACGCCGTATTGGCGTTGCACTTCATCGGCAATCACGCTCGGGCCGATGAATATCCCGCTGCCGGATTGGCCGAAGGCCTGCATCAGGGCACTGTCGTCGAACTCACCGACAATCTGCGGCTGGATCTGCTGCTCGGCGAACCAGCGTTGCAAGCGGCTGCGCACCACGGTTTCCGGCCCGGGAATCAGCAGCGGCGCACCGTGCAGATTGCGCGGAAAGTCGTGTCCATAACGCGCCGCCAGTTCAGGGGTGGCGAAGAAGCTGATCCCGCACTCACCGAGTTTCTGACTGTAGCCCTTGATGTCCAGGTGCGACGGCATCGGGCTGTCGGAGATCACCAGGTCCAGGCGCTGGATCGCCAGGTCGGCCAACAAACGTTCAAGCTTGTCTTCGCGGCACGTGATGCGCAGCGGTTCGCTCAGCTCCATGGTCGGTGCGATCAGGCGATAGACGATGGACTTGGGCACCACGTCGGCCACACCGACACGAAACAGGATCTGCTGTTCATTGGGTTGTGCCCGCAGCATCAGTTCCAGTTCGCCACCGAGCTGGAACATTTGTTCGGCGTAGGGCAGGGCCTGGCGGCCGGCCTCGGTGAGTTCCAGTTGCCGTCCGACGCGCCGGAACAACTCGATGCCAAAGGTCTGTTCCAGCAATGAAATCTGCCCGCTGATGGTCTGTGGCGTGAGATTGAGCTGCTCACAGGCGCGCACGATGCTGCCGGTCTTGGCCACCACCCAGAAGTAATGCAATTGCCGATAATTGAGCATGGCGTCTAACACTTCGTAAAAGTCGAAGTATAACCGCTAAAAATACGAATTTTCCTGAAGTGTTTGCTTCCCTAGAATGCATCGCTATCAACGGGCCATCGTTTAGGTCCCGTTCGTTCTATCGAGGAAAGCATCATGAAGCTTAAAGCCACGGCACTGTTGATTACGTCTTTACTGGTACTGGCCGGTTGCGATCAGGCCGAGAAAAGCGCGCAACAATTGATGGGCAAGGCTGCCGAAAGCGCCAAACAGGCGATTGACGATACCCACAAGGCCGCCGAACAGGCGCTCAGTGACGCCACCAGCGGGTTGATCAGTAAAAAAGAATCATCGGAAAAAGAATCGGAAAAAACCGAGTCTTCCTCCCAGGAAATCTAAACCGTATTACAACGAGTCAGGACTGACCCATGGACTACCTTTTACAACTTGCCGCCAGCCCCACCGCCTGGGTCGCCCTTGCCACCCTGATTGTGATGGAGATCGTGCTCGGCATCGATAACCTGATCTTCATCTCGATCCTGACCAACAAGCTGCCCTTGCACAATCGCCAGCGGGCACGACGCATCGGTATCGGCATGGCGTTGATCCTGCGCCTGGGCTTGCTGAGCACCATTGCATTCATCGTCCAGTTGACCAATCCGGTGATCGAGATTCTCGGCCACGCGTTCTCATGGAAAGACATGATCCTGATTGCCGGTGGCCTGTTCCTGTTGTGGAAGGCGACCACCGAGATCCATCACAGCATGGACCCGGCACCGGAAGATCCGAAATCGGCGACCTCGACCGTGACCCTGGGCTTTGCTGCCGCGATCGGTCAGATCCTGATGCTGGACATGGTGTTCTCCATCGACAGCATCATTACCGCTGTCGGCATGACCGAGCATTTGCCGATCATGGTCATTGCGGTGGTGGTGTCGGTACTGGTGATGCTGCTGGCGGCTGATCCGCTGGCCAAGTTCATCAACGACAACCCGACGGTGGTGATGCTGGCCCTGGGCTTCCTGATCATGATCGGCATGACACTGATCGCCGAAGGCTTCGGTGCCCATGTACCGAAAGGCTACGTCTATGCCGCCATGGCATTCTCGGCTGCGATCGAGGTGTTGAACATGATGTCCCGTCGGTCCAGGGAGAAGCGGGCAGCCACCGAGGCCTGACCCTCGCTGAACGAAACGGCCGCCTGAACTCGAAGGAGTGCAGGCGGCCGTTTTTGTTGGTCTCGGGTAAAGGTGTGGTGTGGTCAGTGAGCGTTGGCGTGTTGGTTCGGCGTCTTGTCCGCTTCCGGCGCAGGAGCCGGCTGGACAGGATAATGGTGGCGGCGAGTGATGCGCAGCACGCCCCACAGCATGGCGGCAGCTACCGCCAGCCAGCCGCAAACCAACATTACAATGATCATGGTCAGGCTCATCTGTGCCTCCTCTTTGCCCTTCTATGGGCACTCACGCTTCGCTGTCGTCTCTTCAGTGAACAGTCTAGCCGTTGCTGCATTTCAGGCTATTGACCGAAAGTCGTCTGTCACCAACCAGTTCGCTCTATCGAATGCACTCCGCTACCGTTTAGAGCTATACCGTAGCGGCGCGGCGACCTATGATCGACGCCCAAGCCGGGAATGGGATTGCCTGGCGTCTGAACCTGAACAAGAGAGAGATGATGGTGCGGGTATTTTCTCGAATTTTGTCGACCATGCTGATCGCCGGTTGCGTGGCAAGCCTGGCGGGCTGTGCCGGGAGCGTTGCGCCCGAGATCAAGCGCCTGCCGGAACGAGTCGAACTCAGCGGCCGGTTCTACCGGGGCGATGCGTATCAAAGCGGGCCGCAGGTGCTGGCCAGCATGCTGTCCCAGCAGGGCATCGTGATTACCCCGGGACTGCTCGACAAACCCCTGCATTTGCCGGGAGGCGAAGCCCAGTTACAACAGAACATGCAGAACCTGGCCCGCGAGTACGGGATGGTCGTTTACCCCCTCGATAGCAACCTTGCCGCCCTGTTGACCCAAGTTGCCGCCGGTTATCCGGTGATGGTGCGCTTTACCGAAGGCTCGGCCATGTGGGCCGAACCGCGTTACGCCATTCTGGCCGGCTACAACCGCCAGAAGCAGACGGTCCTGGTGCGGGCCGGGATGAACCGCCGCGAACTGATGAGCTTCAGTTCCTTCGAGTCGGCGTTCAAGGATGCCGGTGGTTGGGCGGTGCTGATCCAGAATCCGAGCCAAATCCCGGCCCAGGTCGATCAGCAGCGTTGGCTCAAGGCCGCCAACGATCTGGCCCAGGCCGGTCAGGAACAGGCCGCCGCCAGGGCGAAAAAAGCCTTGGCCAGCCAGTAAGTCCGTTGGTCACCCGCCGGGCACCATTGCCCATGGCCAGTCTCTGATCTTAAGGGCCCGGAACATTGCTTCGGGTCCATATCAGGAGGTACCCATGGCTCATTCCAAAACGCCCGTCGGTCCGCACTCGTCTGAACATTCGTCTGGTGATGAGCTGGGTTTCGATCCCGACTCCCCGGACCTTGCCGATCCTCAGGTCGACCCGATCGGGCCTGCCAAGGCACCGAGGGACGTGAAGCCGGGTGACAACCCCAAGGCTCCGGCCAAGCCCTATGATCCACTGGGTGACCTGAAGCCTTAGGTCCAATGGAGGTGCGTATGTCTACTGATTCCAGTTTCGACGACAAACGTCCGGAAACTGTCCCTACAACCCCCGAGCAAAGCACCGATCCGGTGATGGATCCCGACAGCCCGTTGCGCGATCCCCTGGCGCGGCCAACGGTGGTGCCCACTGAAAAGCCGAAGGGTTGGAGAGATCCAAGTACTGGTGACGGCATCCCGGATGACGACCAGATGCCGCTGCCCAACGACTGAAGATCCGGCGAAAAAAAGCCCCGAATGATCGGGGCTTTTCGTGCGCTGCCGCTTGGTTACTTCGACGCTTCAACCACGCCGCTCTGGCGCTGCTTGAGGTTCTTGTCTGCCTTGTACTGCAAGGCGACGGAAGGCACGTCAGCACTTTTTCCGCTCTCTACCCAATTACGCATGCGCGTGGCATCGGCAAAATGGGTGTACTTGCCATAAGCGTCAAGGATCACCAAGGCCACCGGACGGTTACCCATTCGGGTCACCAGCACCAGGCAGTGACCTGCTTCGTTGGTGAAACCGGTTTTTGTCAGCTGGATGTCCCAGTCCTGCTTGCGCACCAAATGGTCGGTGTTGCGGAAACCCAGGCTGTAGTTCGGTTTGCGAAACGAAACGGTCTTTTCCTTGGTTGTGCTCAGTTCGGTCAGCAGCGGGTACTTGTGCGCGGCGATCAACAGTTTGCTCAAATCGCGAGCTGTCGAAACGTTGCGCGGCGAGAGCCCTGTCGGTTCGACGAAATGGGTATTGGTCATGCCCAAGGCCCGGGCCTTGGCGTTCATTGCAGCAATGAACGCGGCATAGCCACCCGGATAGTGGTGGGCCAGGCTTGCCGCGGCCCGGTTTTCAGATGACATCAGGGCAATCAGCAGCATTTCCCGGCGCGGCAGTTCGCTCTTGAGCTTGACCCGGGAGTACACACCTTTCATTTCCGGTGTGTCGCTGATGTTGATGTTGATGTATTCATCCATGTTTTGCCGGGCTTCAACCACGACCAGGCCGGTCATCAATTTGCTGACGGACGCGATGGGAACGACGACGTCCGGATTGCTGGCATAGATGACTTTGTTGGTCTGCATATCCAGCAGTAAAGAGCTGCCGGAGGCGAGCTTGAGTTGCGAGGTGTCTCGAGGCGCTGCCGTGGTTTCGCCAGCGCTGGCGATTGGCGTGATGAAAGTCCCTGTAACTGCAAAAAATAGGCTCAGGATGGAAAGACGGATTTTCACGCTGGCAGACTCGTAAGGTGTTGATAAGCCGTTTTGTAACGGGCTATTTCGTAAAAAGCGCGACATTCTGGAGTATGGCTGAATAACTGTCGATGGTTGATCAAGTAACAGGTGAAAGTCCTGAGAAACATGAAAAGAAAGTCATTTTCCGGCAGGCGGTCGGTGTTTTTCGCGGGCAAAAAAAACCCCGCCAGGGCGGGGTTCCTTGTCACGCTGAACGCGTGCGCGTTGAAACTCAGCTGTGCAGGGTTTCAGCAGCGTACAGGGTGTTTTCCAGCAGGCAGGCTCGGGTCATCGGGCCGACACCGCCCGGTACCGGAGTGATCCAGCCGGCGCGGGGCAGGGCGGTTTCGTAGATCACGTCACCGACCAGCTTGCCATCGTCCTGGCGGTTGATGCCGACATCGATCACGATCGCGCCTTCCTTGATCCATTCGCCCTTGACCAGGCCCGGCTTGCCGGCAGCGACGACGACCAGGTCCGCACGGCCGACATGGCCGGCCAGGTCCTTGGTAAAGCGGTGGGTGACCGTCACGGTGCAACCGGCCAGCAGCAATTCCATGGCCATTGGGCGGCCAACGATATTGGATGCGCCGACGACAACGGCATCCATCCCGTAAAGGTCGACACCAGTGCTTTCCAGCAGGGTCATGATGCCTTTGGGGGTGCATGGGCGCAGCAGCGGGATTCGCTGGGCCAGGCGGCCGACGTTATAAGGATGGAAACCGTCGACGTCTTTATCCGGACGAATGCGTTCCAGCAGCCTGGAGGCGTCCAGGTGCTCGGGAAGCGGAAGCTGAAGCAGGACGCCGTCGATTGCAGGATCGTCGTTCAGGCGATCGATCAGCTCGGTCAGCGCTTCTTGAGTGGTTTCCGAAGGCAGGTCATAGGCTTGGGATAGAAAGCCGACCTCTTCACAGTCTTTACGCTTGTGCGAGACATAAACCTGAGAGGCAGGATCGCTGCCGACCAGGATCACCGCAAGGCCGGGCGTGCGCAGGCCTTGCTGGCGACGCTCGGTGACACGTTGGGCGATCTGCTGGCGCAGGCTGGCGGCGATCGATTTGCCGTCGATAAGTTGTGCAGTCATTGCGCGTGATTAACCATCGAGAGGGGAAAAAAAGAGAACGCATTCTCGCATGTCATGCGGTGAGGGCAAAGGCGCTTGGTCTGCAAATTCCCCTAACTCCTTTAATTAAATGAATTTTTTTTAAAAAGGATTTGACGACCTTCGGGTGGCTCTATACTATTCGTCGCACTTGTCGGGCACAGCCTAGCACTGGTTAGGAAGGTTGAGCGGGATTACGATTCTGCGAGACTGGAAAGCACTTAGTTTGTAGTCCTCCAAGGTTACAGCTAACAAGGCGCCCGTAGCTCAGCTGGATAGAGCATCCGCCTTCTAAGCGGATGGTCGCAGGTTCGAGTCCTGCCGGGTGCGCCATTAGGCAGCTTTGGCACAAGTAGCGCGATATGGTGGGCGTAGCTCAGTTGGTAGAGCACGGGATTGTGACTCCCGTTGTCGTGGGTTCGATCCCCATCGTCCACCCCATATTTCGAAAGGCGCCAGATTAACAGTCTGGCGCCTTTGCTTTAAAAGCTTCACCCGCGGATGTGGTGGAATTGGTAGACACACTGGATTTAGGTTCCAGCGCCGCGAGGCGTAAGAGTTCGAGTCTCTTCATCCGCACCAATTAAAGCTTCACTCGGGCATTTGGCCTGGCTGGAGCTTGATAAAGAAGTTTGTTTGGCTTCTTTAACAGGCAATATGGTGGGCGTAGCTCAGTTGGTAGAGCACGGGATTGTGACTCCCGTTGTCGTGGGTTCGATCCCCATCGTCCACCCCATATTTCGAAAGGCGCCAGATTGAAAAGTCTGGCGCCTTTTTTGTTTCAGTGGCCGCAGGTTCCGGGTCGCAGGGGCAGGGTGTTTCGTCGTATTTATGTTTCTCGATGATGCAGTCCTGCCCGCCGGCCTTGCTTGCGAGATCGGCTGTCAGGGAGATGATTGGCTGCCTTCTCTATATAGGGAAAGGTTGGCGCAGAGCCCTGGCGTGATTGGTTGTATTTGCCATCGGGGCGAGGTGCATTCGTGCATTCGCACCTATAAATTGCCTGCTGCGTTTTTACCCGTTTTCAGTAGGGTGACTTCTTGAGTTTGACCCACTAGAATGCATGCCCTTGATTCTGGGGTCGGAAACGGCCGGCTAACGTCTGTGCAACGAGGAATATCCATGCAAGTTTCTGTTGAAAATACTACTGCTCTTGAGCGCCGCATGAGCGTCACCGTGCCGGCTGAGCGCATCGAGAGCCAGGTCAACAAGCGTCTGCAGCAGACCGCCCAAAAGGCCAAGATTGCTGGCTTCCGTCCAGGCAAAGTGCCAATGAGCGAAATCAAGCGCCGTTTCGGTGCTGACGCTCGCCAGGAAGCTGTAGGCGACGTGATCCAGTCTTCCTTCTACGAAGCTGTGGTTGAGCAGAAGCTGAACCCGGCTGGTCAGCCTTCGATCGAGCCAAAATCCCTGGAAGCGGGCAAGGACCTGGAATACGTAGCCGTATTCGAAGTGTTCCCTGAGTTCACCGTTGCCGGTTTCGAAGGTATCACCGTAGAGCGCCTGAGCGCTGACGTGACTGACGCCGATCTGGACAAGATGCTGGACATCCTGCGCAAGCAGAACACCCGTTTCGAAGTGGCCGATCGTGCTGCCCAGAACGAAGACCAGTTGAACATCGATTTCGTCGGCAAGGTCGACGGTGAAGTGTTCGCCGGCGGTTCCGCCAAAGGTACCCAGCTGGTTCTGGGTTCCGGCCGCATGATCCCTGGTTTCGAAGATGGCCTGGTTGGCGCAAAAGCCGGTGAAGAACGCGTTCTGAGCCTGACTTTCCCAGAGGACTATCAGAACCTGGACCTGGCTGGCAAAGCCGCCGAGTTCACCGTGACCGTCAATACCGTTTCCGAGCCAAAACTGCCAGAACTGACCGAAGAATTCTTCGCTCAATTCGGCATCAAGGAAACCGGTCTGGAAGGCTTCCGCGCCGAAGTTCGCAAGAACATGGAGCGTGAGCTGCGTCAGGCGATCAAATCCAAGGTCAAGAACCAGGTAATGGACGGCCTGCTGGCCACCAACCCGATCGAAGTGCCAAAGGCCCTGCTGTCCAACGAAGTTGACCGTCTGCGCGTGCAGGCTGTTCAGCAGTTCGGCGGCAACATCAAGCCTGACCAACTGCCGGCCGAACTGTTCGAAGAGCAAGCCAAGCGCCGCGTAGTGCTGGGTCTGATCGTGGCTGAAGTGGTCAAGCAATTCGACCTCAAGCCTGACGAAACCCGCGTTCGCGAGATGATTCAGGAAATGGCTTCGGCCTACCAGGAGCCTGAGCAAGTTGTGTCCTGGTACTACAAGAACGACCAGCAACTGAACGAAGTTCGCTCGGTTGTGCTGGAAGAGCAAGTTGTGGATACTGTTCTGCAGAAAGCTAGCGTGACCGACAAATCGGTCTCTTACGAAGAAGCGGTCAAGCCGGTAGAAGCACCACAAGCCGACTGATCACTTTTGCGATAAGAAGCAAACACCATAAGCCAGCCTTCGAGCTGGCTTATGCGTATTCAAGACATAACTATTTGGGAGTGACTGCAGAGCATGTTCCGTAATTCGTATATTCAGCAGAACTCTGATATCCAGGCCGCAGGCGGCCTGGTCCCGATGGTTGTCGAGCAGTCCGCTCGTGGCGAGCGCGCCTACGACATCTACTCGCGTCTCCTCAAGGAGCGGGTGATCTTTCTGGTTGGTCCGGTAGAGGACTACATGGCCAACCTGATCTGTGCGCAATTGCTGTTCCTTGAAGCGGAAAACCCGGACAAGGACATCCATCTCTATATCAACTCCCCGGGCGGTTCGGTGACTGCAGGCATGTCGATCTACGACACCATGCAGTTCATCAAACCCAACGTGTCGACCACCTGTATCGGTCAGGCGTGCAGCATGGGCGCGTTCCTGCTGACGGCCGGTGCACAAGGCAAGCGTTACTGCCTGCCGAACTCGCGTGTGATGATTCACCAGCCACTGGGCGGTTTCCAGGGCCAGGCCTCGGATATCGAAATCCATGCCAAGGAAATCCTCTTCATTCGCGAGCGTCTCAACACGCTGATGGCCAAGCACAGCGGGCGCACTCTCGAAGAAATCGAGCGCGATACCAACCGCGACAACTTCATGAGTGCAGACGCCGCGCGTGAGTACGGTTTGATCGATGAAGTGATCAGCCAGCGTCCTGCTTAAAATAAGCAGCTCAAAATAAGGTTGGTCGGCGGGTCCGACACCTGCGGGCTTGAAAAAGCCCGCAATAGCCTTCATCTTGTGTTGCAAGCCTATCGGATTTGGATCGAACGAATGACTGACACCCGCAACGGCGAGGACAACGGCAAGCTGCTCTATTGCTCCTTCTGTGGCAAAAGCCAGCATGAAGTACGCAAATTGATTGCCGGCCCCTCGGTCTTTATCTGCGACGAGTGCGTCGACCTGTGCAACGACATCATCCGCGAGGAGGTGCAGGAAGCACAGGCCGAAAGCAGTGCGCATAAATTGCCTTCGCCTAAAGAAATCAGCGGCATCCTTGATCAGTATGTGATTGGTCAGGAGCGTGCGAAAAAGGTTCTGGCCGTAGCGGTGTACAACCACTACAAGCGCCTGAACCAGCGTGACAAAAAAAATGACGACGTCGAACTCGGCAAGAGCAACATCCTGCTGATCGGCCCGACAGGCTCGGGTAAGACCCTGCTTGCCGAAACCCTGGCCCGCTTGCTGAACGTTCCGTTCACCATCGCCGACGCAACCACCCTCACCGAGGCGGGTTACGTGGGTGAAGATGTCGAGAACATCATTCAGAAGCTGTTGCAGAAGTGCGATTACGACGTGGAAAAAGCCCAGATGGGCATTGTCTACATCGATGAAATCGACAAGATTTCGCGCAAGTCTGACAACCCGTCGATCACCCGGGACGTTTCCGGTGAAGGCGTGCAGCAGGCCCTGCTCAAGTTGATCGAAGGCACGGTCGCTTCCGTTCCACCGCAAGGTGGTCGCAAGCATCCGCAGCAGGAATTCCTGCAGGTCGACACCCGTAACATCCTGTTCATCTGCGGTGGCGCGTTCTCGGGTCTTGAGAAGGTCATTCAAAACCGTTCCACCAAGGGTGGCATCGGTTTCAACGCAGAAGTGCGCAGCAAGGAAGAAGGCAAGAAAGTCGGTGAATCCCTGCGTGAAGTCGAGCCTGACGATCTGGTCAAGTTCGGTTTGATCCCGGAATTCGTCGGTCGTCTGCCGGTACTTGCCACGCTCGACGAGCTTGACGAGGCTGCACTGATGCAGATCCTCACCGAGCCGAAAAATGCCCTGACCAAGCAGTATGCCAAGCTGTTCGAGATGGAAGGCGTGGATCTGGAATTCCGGACCGACGCTCTGAAATCGGTCGCCAAGCGTGCCCTGGAGCGTAAAACCGGTGCCCGTGGCCTGCGTTCGATTCTCGAAGGTGTATTGCTCGACACTATGTATGAAATCCCCTCGCAGTCCGAGGTGAGCAAAGTAGTGATCGATGAAAGCGTGATAGAGGGCAAGTCCAAGCCACTGTATATCTACGAGAACAGTGAGCCGACCGCCAAGGCCGCGCCAGACGCTTAAGTGTCACGCAGCTTGAATAAAGAAGGGGCCTTCGGGCCCCTTTGCTTTTGTGGAAGCTGGCCAGCCAGCGAAGGCGAACTGACAGCCAATCTGATTTTTCGGGTGTGTCCGGACCATCACAAGCGCTGCCATCGGCTGCAATCTTTTAAGTCGTACTTTTATCCGCTTGTTTTTTTCCAAAGCAGCCCCCATCTTGGTTTCAAGCTTACTTCCATCTGTTTACGGCCTTACGGCCGCCGTAGAGGCGAAATCATGAAGACAACCATCGAATTGCCTCTCCTGCCATTGCGTGATGTCGTGGTTTATCCGCACATGGTTATCCCGCTGTTCGTGGGGCGCGAGAAATCCATCGAAGCCCTCGAGGCTGCGATGACGGGTGACAAGCAGATTCTTCTGCTGGCCCAGAGAAACCCGGCTGACGACGATCCCGGTGAGGATGCCCTGTACCGCGTGGGTACGATTGCCACTGTTCTGCAGTTGCTGAAGCTGCCTGACGGAACGGTCAAGGTTCTGGTCGAAGGTGAGCAACGGGGCGCTGTCGAGCGCTTCAGCGAAGTGGATGGCCACTGCCGTGCCGAAGTCTCCCTGATCGACGAAGTTGAAGCGCCGGAACGCGAGTCGGAAGTGTTCGTTCGCAGCCTGCTGTCCCAGTTCGAACAATATGTGCAGTTGGGCAAGAAAGTCCCGGCTGAAGTCCTGTCGTCGCTCAACAGCATCGATGAGCCGGGCCGCCTGGTAGACACCATGGCCGCGCACATGGCCCTGAAGATCGAACAGAAGCAGGAAATCCTCGAAATCATCGACTTGTCGGCCCGGGTCGAGCACGTCCTGGCGCTGCTGGATGCCGAGATCGATCTGCTGCAAGTCGAAAAACGCATTCGTGGCCGCGTCAAAAAACAAATGGAGCGCAGTCAGCGCGAGTACTACCTGAATGAGCAAATGAAGGCCATTCAGAAAGAGCTCGGCGACAGCGACGAAGGTCACAACGAAGTCGAAGAGCTGAAAAAGCGTATCGACGCCGCCGGCCTGCCGAAAGACGCGCTGGCCAAGGCAACGGCCGAGCTGAACAAGCTCAAGCAGATGTCGCCGATGTCCGCGGAAGCGACCGTGGTGCGTTCGTACATCGATTGGCTGGTTCAAGTGCCGTGGAAGGCCCAGAGCAAGGTGCGCCTGGACCTGGCGCGTGCAGAAGACATTCTGGACGCCGACCACTATGGCCTGGAAGAGGTCAAGGAACGCATCCTCGAATACCTCGCCGTGCAAAAGCGCGTGAAGAAAATCCGTGGTCCGGTGTTGTGCCTGGTCGGTCCTCCAGGTGTGGGTAAAACATCCCTGGCGGAGTCGATCGCTCACGCCACCAACCGCAAATTCGTGCGCATGGCCCTCGGTGGCGTGCGTGATGAAGCGGAAATTCGTGGTCATCGCCGTACTTACATTGGTTCGATGCCAGGAAGATTGATTCAAAAGATGACAAAGGTGGGTGTCCGCAACCCGCTGTTCCTGCTCGACGAAATCGACAAGATGGGCAGCGACATGCGTGGCGATCCGGCATCGGCGTTGCTGGAAGTGCTCGATCCTGAGCAGAACCACAACTTCAACGATCACTATCTGGAAGTCGATTACGACCTGTCCGATGTGATGTTCCTGTGCACCTCGAACTCGATGAACATCCCGCCAGCGTTGCTGGACCGGATGGAAGTGATCCGTCTGCCGGGCTACACCGAAGACGAGAAGATCAACATCGCCGTCAAATACCTTTCGCCGAAGCAGATTACGGCCAACGGCCTGAAGAAAGGCGAGCTGGAGTTTGACGCGGAAGCGATCCGCGACATCATCCGCTACTACACCCGTGAAGCCGGTGTGCGTGGGCTGGAGCGCCAGATTGCCAAGGTCTGCCGCAAGGCGGTCAAGGAGCATGCGCTGGAAAAACGCTTCTCGGTGAAGGTCACCGCGGACATGCTGGAGCACTTCCTGGGCGTGCGCAAATTCCGCTATGGCCTGGCCGAACAGCAGGATCAGATCGGTCAGGTGACCGGGCTGGCGTGGACTCAGGTGGGTGGCGAACTGCTTACCATCGAAGCGGCCGTCGTGCCGGGCAAGGGCCAGTTGATCAAGACCGGTTCCCTGGGTGACGTGATGGTCGAATCGATCACCGCGGCCTTGACCGTTGTTCGCAGCCGGGCGAAGAGTCTGGGGATCCCCCTGGACTTCCATGAGAAGCGTGACACGCACATCCATATGCCGGAAGGGGCGACCCCCAAGGACGGCCCTAGCGCCGGTGTAGGCATGTGCACGGCCCTGGTATCGGCATTGACCGGCATTCCGGTACGCGCGGATGTCGCCATGACCGGCGAAATCACCTTGCGTGGCCAGGTATTGGCCATCGGCGGCTTGAAAGAGAAACTGCTGGCTGCCCATCGTGGCGGAATCAAGACCGTGATCATTCCTGAAGAGAATGTGCGCGATCTCAAAGAGATTCCGGACAATATCAAGCAGGATCTACAGATTAAACCGGTTAAATGGATTGACGAGGTCCTGCAAATTGCGCTGCAATACGCGCCGGAGCCCTTGCCGGATGTGGCTCCGGAGATAGTCGCGAAGGATGAGAAACGCGACGCAGATTCTAAGGAAAGAATTAGCACGCATTAGTACGTATTTGCCTGGGGGGCTTTCTTGACAGCTTTTTAGAGCCCTTGTTATAAAGCGGCTCTTAAGTGTCTGTAGGCCATTCAGCACTCGTTTTTGCTTTCACCAAAAAAACTTAGAATCATACTCAAATAGATATAAGGGGACTTAGAGTGAACAAGTCGGAACTGATTGATGCTATCGCTGCATCCGCTGATATCCCGAAAGCTGCTGCTGGCCGTGCGCTGGACGCTGTAATCGAATCCGTCACTGGCGCTCTCAAGGCTGGCGACTCTGTTGTTCTGGTTGGTTTCGGTACCTTCTCCGTAACTGATCGCCCAGCTCGCATTGGTCGTAACCCACAGACCGGTAAGACGCTGGAAATCGCAGCAGCCAAAAAACCAGGTTTCAAAGCCGGTAAAGCACTGAAAGAAGCTGTCAACTAAGTTCGATTCAGGTTTTTACCCATCCGGGTCAGGTCATGCCTGACTTGGCAGCGGAGCGGCAGTCCTGACTGCAGGTCGCCGGTTCAAGACACCGAGGGTCGCCAGTTCGAGCCCCTCGATCCGCTCCGCCAGTTACGAGAAGGCGCATCCTCGGATGCGCCTTTCTTCTATTCGGATTCTACCCACGCTCCACGGTTGCCTAATTTTTGAAGTTCAACCGTTTCTGGGGGACGCATGCTGCAGAATATCAGGGACAATTCACAAGGCTGGATTGCCAAGACTATTATCGGGGTCATCGTTGCACTGATGGCTTTGACCGGTTTCGACGCCATTTTTCAGGCCACGACGAACAAGAATGAAGCGGCGAAGGTCAATGGCGAAGAAATCAGCCAGAACGAGCTGAGCCAGGCGGTCGATATGCAACGCCGTCAGCTCATGCAACAGCTGGGCAAGGATTTCGATGCTTCCTTGCTCGATGAAAAAATGCTGCGCGAGTCGGCTCTCAAAGGCCTGATCGATCGCAAACTGCTGCTGCAAGGCGCAGAAAACTCGAAATTCGCTTTTTCCGAAGCGGCTCTGGATCAGGTCATCCTGCAAACGCCTGACTTTCAGGTGGATGGCAAGTTCAGCTCCGAGCGTTTCGACCAGGTGATTCGCCAACTCGGCTACACCCGCATGCAATTCCGCCAGCTGATGGCTCAGGAAATGCTGATTGGTCAGTTGCGTGCCGGTCTGGCCGGTAGCGGTTTCGTGACCGATGCACAGGTGCTGGCGTTTGCCCGTCTGGAAAAACAGACCCGCGATTTCGCCTCCCTGAACATCAAGGTCGACCCGGCGGCGGTGAAGCTGACCGACGATGAGGTCAAGGCCTATTACGACGAACACGCCAAGGAATTCATGACGCCGGATCAGGTGGTCATCGATTACCTCGAGCTGAAGAAGGCTTCCTTCTTCGATCAGGTCAGCGTCAATGACGAAGACCTGCAGGCGGCTTATCAGAAAGAAATCGCGAACTTGTCCGAGCAACGCCAGGCGGCGCACATTCTGATTGAAGTGAACGACAAGACCACCGAGGCGCAAGCCAAGGCGAAGATCGAAGAGATCCAGGCCCGTCTGGCCAAGGGTGAGAAATTCGAGGCGCTGGCCAAGGAATTCTCCCAGGATCCTGGTTCGGCGAACAACGGCGGTGATCTGGGTTATGCCGGTCCTGGCGTCTACGACCCTGCGTTCGAAAAAGCCCTGTATTCGTTGACCAAGGATCAGGTTTCCGCGCCGGTTCGCACCGATTTCGGTTTCCACCTGATCAAGCTGTTGGGCGTGGAAGCGCCTGAGGTACCGACATTCGCCAGCCTGAAAGACAAGCTGACCCGCGAATTGAAGGCCCAGCAGGTCGAACAGCGTTTTGTCGAGGCGACCAAGCAGCTGGAGGATGCCTCGTTCGAAGCGTCTGATCTGGCTCAGCCGGCGCAGGACTTGAAACTGACCGTCCACACGTCCAAGCCGTTCGGCCGGGAAGGTGGTGAGGGTATTACGGCCAACCGTGCGGTGATCACGGCTGCGTTCAGCCCGGAAGTCCTGGATGAGGGGGCGAACAGCACCGCCATCGAACTGGATCCTGAAACCGTGGTCGTGTTGCGTGCCAAGGAGCACCTGAAGCCTTCGCAATTGCCGCTGGAAAGCGTCTCTGCCGCGATCCGTGTGCAATTGGCCAAGGAGCACGCCAGCGCCGATGCCAAGACCAAGGCTGACGCCCTGATTGCCAGCCTGCGCGACGGCACGACCCCGCTGGATCGGGTGATCGACGGCCAGTCCTGGAAAGTCACCGACGCGGCAACTCGTGCCCAGGAAGGGATCGACCCTGCGGTGCTGCAAGCGCTGTTTCGCATGGCGAAGCCTGCGGCCAAGGATAAACCGACCTTCACCAGCGTGACGCTGGCTGATGGCAGCCTGATGATCGTGCGCCTCAATGGCGTGAACGAAGCCGCGGCACCGACCGAAGAAGAGAAAGCACAGTATCGTCGCTACCTCGCTTCCCGCATCGGCCAGCAAGACTTCGCGGCTTACCGCAAGCAGCTGGAAAGCCAGGCGGAGATCAAGCGTTACTGATGCCTGACCAGGTTTAACGCGGTACATGAGACCCCGGCCGAAAGGCTGGGGTCTTTTTGTTTGGCCGTACGTCATTTGTCGCGGTGACTTTTGCGCAAAACCGGGGTCAATCAGCCTGTAACCGTTTTAAGACACGATCGATGCTCCGCTAAGCATCGATCTGTTGCACAATACGCCCCGAACCGTTTTCCTCAGGATGTTCAATGTTTAAATCACTTCCCATGCGGGTTGTCGGGCTGGCAGCCGTGTTTGCCACCGCGGCTGGTTGTTCATCGAACAAGGCCGCCATCTATGAGCATGAGAATTTCGACGACTCCGGTACCTTTTCCCGAAACTATCCGGTCAGCGATACCCAGAGCTGTGAGGCCGCCCGTCGCGCCTTGCTCAGCCAGGGTTACATCATCACCAGCAACGATCCGAAGCTGGTCAGCGGTCACAAGAGTTTCCAGCAGACCGGCGAGAATCACATGGAGATCAGCTTCAGTGTGGTCTGTGCCGATGACGGCAGCGAAGGGCACCACGCGACCATATTCGCCAATGCCCTGCAGGATCGTTATGCGCTGAAGAAGACCAACAACTCCGCCAGTCTCGGTGTGGGTGTGTTGGGCTCGGTATCGATGCCGATCGGCTCCTCAGATGACTCGATGGTCAAGGTCGCCAGCGAAACCGTATCGTCCGCCAAGTTCTACGAGCGTTTCTTCGCACTGGTCGAGTTGTTCCTGCCGCCGGAAGCGAAAAAGGCCGCGCACATCCCCGAAAAGCCGAAAACGGACCTGGGAATGCCAGAAGCCAAGGCAGCACCGGCACCGCTGGCACCGGCCCCGGCAGTGACTCCTGCTGTAGAACCTGCTGCGCCCGCGCCCGTAGAAGCGGTTCCAGCGGCCTCCGAGCCGGTTGCCCCGCCTCCTGAAGCGGCGCCGATTACCCCGGTTCAGAACGCAGAGCCGGCGCCTTCGGCAGAAACCATCACGCCACCGACTAACCCGACGGACATACCACCGCCGAGCGAGCCGATTCAGGCGATTCCTGTCTCTGGCCAGTGATCGATCGCGTTACGGGATCGGCCAGCGAGTAACGATCCCGTAGCGGGCGCAAAGATTGACCCTCATCAACAAGGTCCGCTGTTCTGCGGCCTTGCGCGAAAAAACCGATGATAAATTCCTGACCAGCTGCTACGTTTTATTGAGTAGCGACAGAGTGTTGTGCCCGCGTCATTTTTCTTTCATGCGGGCACATTATGCTCAGGGAATTGGTTATTTATTCAGACGGTTGGGGAATTCAAATATGGACGATTATCAAGAAGAGCTGCTCGAGTACCAGGCTTTTGAACTTGACCCACTGGAGCCGGCGGAAGACGCTACCGAGTTGTAGGCATCAAGCGGATTGGCGATGGCTGCGGCGAAATTCGCCGGGTGTCTGCCCGTTCCAGCGTTTGAATGCGCGTTGAAACGCTTCGGCTGAGGCAAAGCCCAGCAGGTAGGCGATCTCTCCGAACGCCAGTTCGGTGTCGCGTATGTAAGTCATGGCCAGGTCGCGGCGGGTGTCGTTGAGAATTGCACGAAACTGCGTGCCTTCATCGGCGAGCTTGCGGCGCAAGGTCCAGGTGGGCAGCTTCAGGCGTGCCGCCACCTCCTGCAGGTCGGGCTCCCGGCCACCATTGAGCAAGGGTCCCAGCAGCGCGATGATGCGTTCACGCAGGCTGCGGGTGCGTGTCAGTTGTTCCAGTTCCCGCTCACACAGTTGCAGCAAATGTCGCCAGGTGCTCGGGCAGTGCTCGGGGTTGCGCTGGGCGAGACTGGCCAGGCTCAAGCGCAATTGATTGCGTTCGCCGCCAAACTGGATCGGACAGTCGCCCAACACGTCATAGGCCTGGCGGTAGCCGGGCTCCTCGAATTCGATCTCGATACGTTCGGCACGCAGCGGGGCAGGGCTGACACTGGACAATTGCTGTAACCAGCCGGCGATGATCGAATCCACCACAAAGCGGTTGTAGGCGTTATAGGGGCTGATCGAGTAGAACCGCAGCCAGGCGCCCCGGGCGTCTTCGTGAAAGCTTGATTGACCGCGATAATTGGAGCCGTACAAGGCTTCGAATCGAATCAGGCAGCGCGCGGCTTCTCGTACCGTCGGTGCCTGGGCCGCGGTGACGCCAGCGAGGCCAGCCTGGCTCAGGCGACTGAACTGACCCATGCGCAGGCCAAGGGCCGGGTTGTCGGTCAGTTGAATGGCACTGTGGCCCAGGCGCATGTAGCGCGGTATCGACAACCGGGCGCCGGCTTCGCTGAGGCGCGCGGCATCTAGACCGTATTGATCGAGCAGTGGCTGTGGATCGACACCGTGACTGCGTACGGCATCGGCCAGGCTATGTACAAAGCCCACCGACAGATCGCCGAGGCGCATCGGCTGTGGATTCATGGCCTACAACCAGAGGTTCAGCAAGCGCGCACCATGGGCGTTGCCATCGGCAAAGTGCTGGCCGTTGCTGCTGAGGAAACTATGCCCGGCGCTGCCCAGGTCCCAGAACTGACCCCGAAGGAACACGCTCATGCCAGCGACGGCCTGACTGGCCGGCGTCCGGGTCGTGAGGGTCAGGCGCTGCCAGGCCTGGCCTTCACTGACTTCTCCAGGTTTCAAGTCGACCGACGCCGGCGCCGACGACCCCCTGTAGCCGCGCCACGGTTGATCCCAAGTGCCACGGCCGGCAACAAAGGCCGGTACCGCAACCAGCTGTACGCTTTGGTCGTTGAGCTTGAGGTAGTTTTCCGGGTACCAGCTGTCGTGGCCGATCAATACGCCCAGCCTTCCTGCGGGGGTATCAACGACGTTGAGCGAGTGCTCACCGTTCGCCTTGATCCCGTTCTGTTCTGCGAAGAACGGGTGTATCTGGCGCTGGGGCTGGCCGATCGGCAGGCCTTCGCTGTTGAACACCACGCTGCTGTTGTACAGCGCGCCGCGGCCGATTCTCAAGGTGCCGTCGATGATGCTCGGTTCGGGCAGCACGATGGAGCCCGCGACCAGTGTCACGTGGAACTCCCTGGCCAGGCCTCCGAACAATGTCTGGTAGTCCCTGGCCATTGCCTTGGCTTTCATGCGCAGGTGGGCATCGTCCAGACGGTTGCCGCCCTCGGCGCTGATCAACGCCTTGGCGAACTTCAGGGGATTGCTTACCGCCAGCCAGTTCATGGCCTCTTTGAGGGTGCTGGCCTGATACAGCTCATCCTTTTCACCGCTGACCATCAGCCAGGTACCGACGTGCTCCGGCAACACGACGACGGTCTTGCCGTTCAGCAAACCCTGGTCCCGGGCTGCCTGCAGATAGGCTGCGAGCTTGCGGTGCAAACGCTCGGGACTTTGGTAGTCGGTAGGAAACAGTTCGGGCTGGATGCCCAACAGGTTGCCACGGTCCGCAGGCGTGCCCTGGTCGACAGCGAGGCTGATCCGCAGGTCCGAAAGGTAATGACCCACCGGCCGGTCTGCGGCCCACATCGCGTAGGTCGTGAGGGCGGCGAGCAACGCCATGGAAAATGTCAGGTACAAAAGTTTGCGCATGGGGAGACAGTTTACAGCCTGGAGCCTGGCGTGGCTTTTGATTTGGAGCTGGATCGAGCATAAAGGGAATCAAGGGTTTAGTGGGTAGCTTTCAGCGATGACTGTTTTTTTGCTGGCGGCTGCCTTTCTGTGCTCAGACGCGGCAATGAATGGCTGGGTGGGGGATCATGGGAGAAGGGGCGCCGGTCAGCCATCATTTTGCGCGACCGGCCGGCAGGTGAGCGTCAGTTGGTGACCAGCAGTTCCGGGCCGAGGTAGTTGTTGATCTGGTCGATATCGTCGTCGCCCAGACTGCCTACCGAAGAGGCCAGGCGCAGGCGCGACATCAAATAGCGTAATTTGGCATCGAACAGATCGTGGCGTGCGACGAAGAGCAGTTCTTCAGCATTGAGGACATCCGAGTTGGTGCTGGTGCCGCCTTCCTTGAAGCCCTTGCGTGACGATGCCAGTGAGCGTTCGTTGGACGCGACGGCTTTCTCCAGCGCGCGAATGCGTTTGGCACCGCTCAGGATGCCTTGATACTCACGGGTGGTTCCGGTGATGACTTCCTGTCGTGCGGCGTCGAGTTCGTCCGTGGCCTTATCGCTATTGGCGCTGGCCTGGCGTGTCAGCGCGCTGACGCCGCCACCACTGAACAGCGGGATATTGACTTCCAGCCCGATCGAGCCGTAGTGGTTACGTTGATTCAACTCGGAGAGTGATTGGCTCTCACCCGCGGTGTAGCCGGCGATGAAATCCAGGGTTGGCCAGTGGCCGGCACTGGCACGCTTGACCTCCTCTTCGGCGAGGTCGCGGCTATAGCGGCGCGCATGGATCAGTGGGCTATCGACCTGGGCTTTGACCAACCAGTCCTGAAGGTTGCCTGGTACCAGCGGTGGTGTATCGAAACTCGGACGCAAGGTGGTCAGCGATTCGGGGGTTTCACCGATGTATTCCTCGAGCTTGCGGCGCGCGTTGACCAGGTTGTCTTGTGCTTCGATCAGTTCGGCTTCGGCGAGGTCGCGGCGAGCGGTCGATTCGTCGACGTCGGTGACGGTGCCGGCCCCCAGTTCCAGGCGCCGTTTCGCCGAGGCGAGTTGTTCGTCGAAGGCGCTCAGCTTGGACTTTGCCAGGGTGATGGTTTCGCTGGCCAGGAGCACATCGAAATAGCTTTCGGCCAGGCGCACTGCGGCGTCCTGGCTCTTGGCATCGAATACCGCGTTACTGTAGTCGGCACGCTGCTGACCCTGGCGGTACTCGGCCATTTTCTGTTTGTTGAACAGTGGTTGGCGCAGGCGCACGTTAGCGCCCTTTGAGTCGTAATGGAGATCTCTGTCGATGTTGTTCTGGCTTTGGGAGCCATTGACCTTGTTGTTGTAGGCCGAGGCATTGATCTGCGGTAACAGGCCGGCCTTGCCGATGGCGCGGTTCTCCTGGCCGGCCTCTTTTTCATGCACGGAGGCCTGGTAGATGGGGCCCTGGAACTGCAACAGATCCCAGGCTTGCTTGAGGTCCATGGCGTCGGCCGGCAAGGCCAACCCCATCAGGCAGAAGAGCAGGCAATGACGGTCCATTTCATTGTTCCTTGAATGAGCTGTCCACACGTTCGAGCATTGGTTTAAGAAGATAGCTCAACATATTGCGTTCGCCTGTCTTGATGGTGACGCTGGCAGGCATGCCAGGGCGAATGTGATTGGTGCCAAGCAGGCCCATGCCATCGGGGGTGACTTCCACCTGGGCCAGATAGAACGGCTGCTTGCTTTCCTCGTCCATCAGGCGGTCGGCGGAGATGGTCATCACTCGGCCGGGTATGTTTGGTGTCTTGGCATGGTTGAAGGCCGGGAAGGAAATGTCCACGGGCAGTCCGGGGACCATCTTGTCGATGGCCTGCACGGGAATCATCGCGTCGACCTGCAACGGTTCGTTGAGCGGAACGATTTCCATGATCTTGAAGCCGGGCTGGATGATCCCGCCGACGGTGGCGATGCTCAAGGCCTGGACCATGCCATCGATCGGTGACCGAATCACCGTGTGGGTCACTTCATAGTCAAGTGCGCGCAAGCGATCGGCCAGGGTGGTGTTTTCCTTGGCGGTTTCCGTCAACTGCGATTCGACTTCCTTCAGGTAATCGTGCTGGCGCTGCAGGATGCGCAGCTTGATTTCGGTGGTCTGGCTACGCACCCGGGCGATGTTGTTGAGGTTCTCGGCCTGGCCGGCGGAAAGGTCGGCGTTGCTGCGCTCCAGCTCAAGCAGGCGGTTGCGCGGTACATAGCCTTCGGCGGTCAGCACGCGGGTGCCTTGCAGTTCCTGGTTGAGGAAACTGATTTGCGAGGCGCGGGCACTATAGACTTGCTGCAGGCCCTTGAGCTGCACGGCCGACGCCGCCAGGTTCTCCTGCAGGATGCTGATCTCACCCGCGAGACCGGCGCGCCGGGTGTCGAGCAGGCGCTGTTGCAGGTCCATGGCGGCTTCCAGGCGGTGGTCATCCTTGAAGCGCTTTAGCAGTTCAGGATCAAAGTTCACCACGTCGCGGTTGTCACGCTCCGCTTCCAGACGGTTTTCCACCGTCTTGCTGACGATGTACTGGGCGCTGACCGCTCCCTGTTCGGCAAGGGCACGCAACGAGTCGAGGCGGACTACCTCCTGGCCTTTTGTCACTAGATCGCCTTCGCGAACGAGGATGGCTTCCACGGTGCCGCCGCTCAGATGCTGCACGGCTTTGCGATTGCTGGTGACCTTGACCGTGCCTGTCGCTACCACGCCGGCATCCAGCGGCGCCAGCCATGACCACAGGAGAAAGCCGCCGAAGCCGGCGAGCACCAGCCACACGCCCCAGCGCGCGGGTTTGCCGACGTCCAGGTCTACCATGCTCCTGGAATCGGCTGTAATCATGTCGGTATGTTGGCTCATTTGCATGATCGGTCACTCCCGTGCTTTGACGGAGGCCAGCGGAGTCGACGCGCCTGCAGGGATCACACTGGCCTTGCGCAGCGCTGCGAATACTTCATCGCGCGTACCGAGCATCTGCACGCCGCCGTCACGCAGCATCAGCACCTTGTCGACGGCGCAGAGTACGTTGGGACGGTGAGAAATCAGAATGACGGTGGCACCACGGCCCTTGAGTTCGGCCAGGGCATCGACCAAGGCCTTTTCGCCGACGTCGTCGAGGTTGGCGTTCGGCTCGTCCAGCACGATCAGATTGGGCTCGCCATACAACGCCCGGGCCAAGGCGATGCGCTGCTTCTGGCCACCGGATAGTGGGCTGCCATCGGTGCCCAGGCGGGTGTCATAGCCCTGCGGAAAACGCAGGATCATCTCGTGTACACCAGTGATCTTGGCGGCGCGGATCACTGCTTCGCTGTCCACTTCACCAAAGCGCGCAATGTTGTCGGCGATATTGCCCTCGAACAGCTCCACGTCCTGTGGCAGGTAGCCGAGCCAGGGGCCAAGTTCGCCCTTGTTCCAGTTGAATATGTCTGCGCCGTCCAGGCGCACCTTGCCGGCTTGGGCCGGCCAGACGCCAACCAGCAGGCGGGCGAGGGTGGACTTGCCCGAGGCGGATGGGCCGATGATGCCAAGGCTTTCGCCGGGGACAAGGCTGAAGCTCACCCCGCGCAGAATCGTGTTGTTGGTACCCGGGGCTCCGGCATACACATTCTCTACCGCCAGCATGCCCATTGGCCGCTGCAGCGACATGCTCGGTGGCCGGCGCGGATAGTCGTGCAGCATCTCGTTGAGCCGGCCCCAGGCCGTACGGCAACCGAGCAGTTGTTTCCACGATGCGATGACCTGCTCCACCGGACCCAGTGCGCGGCCGGTGAGGATCGAGCAGGCAATCATCATCCCCGGGGTGATCTTGCCTTCGATCGCCAGCAGCGCGCCGGCACCGAGGATCAAAGACTGCAAAGTGATCCGCACGAAGCGCCCGGTGCTGCTGATAAAGGCGGCGCGGTCGGAGGCCAGGGTCTGCATTTCCAGAATGCGCAAATGACTTTGGAACCAGCGCTTGCTGATCGACGGCAGCATGCCCATGGCCTCGATGACCTCGGCGTTGCGCAGGTTGTTGTTGGCATATTGGGCGGAGGAGAGGGAGGCCTGATTGGCTTCGGCCAGCGGCTTCTGCGTCGCCTTTTCAGTGAGCCAGGCCAGGCCCATCAGAATCAGTGAGCCGATTAGCGTGATCAGTCCGAGTATCGGGTGAATCAGATAGGCGACCAGCAGGTAGATCGGCGTCCACGGTGCATCGAAAAACGCGAACAGGGAGTTGCCGGTGACGAACTGACGAACCTGGGCGAGGTCTTGCAGGGCCTGGGCCGGGTTACCTCCGGCGCGGCTCAGGTTGCGCTCGAATGCCGCCGTGAAAATGCGTCGGTTGAGGTCCATGTCCAGGCAGTTGCCGACCCGGATCAGCACGCGGGTGCGAACCATCTCCAGTGTGGACATCAGCAGGAACAGACCCACCACCAGAACCGTCAACATTGCCAGCGTCGTGACGTTGCGACTGACAAGGGCTCGATCGTAGACCTGCAGCATATAAATAGCTGGCGTCAACATCATGACGTTTATGACGCCGCTGAACGCTGCCAGCGAATAAAAACTGCGGCGCATGCGAAAGAGCGCGTCGGCCAGTTCGGAACGGATGCTCGACTGCTTGGGCATGTTGATCCTCCCACTGCGAAAAGCCGATTGCCCCTGAGGCGCAACAGCTAACAGTAAATGTAGCCCTGTAAACAGCTTTTGGACACGCAGGCTGGTCGCTCTGTGGATGGCGAGTCTTCCGAAATCGCTGCGTTGCTCCCTTATGCAGCAGCGTAGGTGGCGGTTAAACAGTCCGAAATAACATTTCGCTCTATACCAGCACACAACTTTCTATATGTCTTTTAAAAACAGCTACTTGGGATGTCTACCACCAGTCGTCTGTTTTAACGACGTAATATTGACAAAGATTTGCTATGGAACTTTAGTCTTAGTTATCGGGGGGCCCGCCCGCCTGAAGCCTGCCATTGCTTTGGCAGCGCAAGGCGCGGTGTTTTTCCCGAGAGGAGCAGAATCATGTCGATCATTTCGTTCTTTTGCAGAGGGAAGGGGCTTTCCAGGACGTTTGCCTTCACTTCCAGATTCCATGGCCCGCCCAGGGCTCGAATCCGCTCTGCCTGATCGCCCGGCGAGCAATTCATATCGCGAATTCCAGGCGCGAATCCCGGGTCCCGGGTAACGCCAGCTCTCGCAAAAAAACATAACCAACAAACTGCGCAAGCCAGCACTTGACTTGGCGCGGGAGGGTTTTCTCGTCCCGTGCCTTTACCCAGACATATCGAGGGCAATTCAAAATGGCCAATTTCAGCAAGTCGGACCTGGAGTTCATCCTCAAGCAAATCTTTATCGCAGAAGCGAACGCCGACGGCGCCAGCCTCATTGATTTGCTTCCCAACACCCAGGTGCCATTCGGCCTGCGTACCGTCGATGGCAGCTTCAACAACCTGGTCACCGGCCAGAGTGATTTTGGCTCCGCGGACGGTGCCTTCCCGCGCCTGCTTGATCCCTCGTTTCTGGACGCATACGCCGCGCCAGGGACGGTGATCGATCCGCAACCACGGATTATCAGTAACCTGGTCGTCGATCAGACTGCCAACAACCCGGCGGCCTACGCCGCGGCGTTCGACCCTGGCCTGGACGGTGTGCTCAACTTCGGCACGGTGGGTAATGACGACGTACTCAAGGATGGCGTACAGATAGTCACCAGCCCCGGGCTGGATGGCGTGTTCGGCACGGCCGATGACAAGGACGTGTTCTTCATGCCCAACGTCTCGCCGGACGTCGGCCTGACCGCCAGCTTCAACTCGTGGATGACCTTCTTCGGCCAGTTCTTCGACCACGGCCTCGACCTGGTCACCAAGAGCGCTACCGACGTCGTGTTTGTTCCGCTGCAGCCGGACGATCCGTTGTTCGTACCGGGCAGCCCGACCAACTTCATGGTGCTGTCACGTGCAGTACGTACCGCCGGCGCGGACGGAGTAGTCGGCACGGCCGATGATGGCCAGACCAACACCACCTCGCCGTTCGTCGACCAGAGCCAGACCTACAGCTCGCACCCGTCGCATCAGGTGTTTCTGCGTGAGTATGTCCTCAATGCGGCAGGCGAACCTGTTGCAACGGGGCGCTTGATCACCAACCGCGACCTCGGCGCCGATGGCCTGTTCGGCACCGCCGATGATGGCGCCAGCGAAAACGGCGGCATGGCGACCTGGAAGGTGGTCAAGGCGCAGGCCCGTGACATTCTCGGCATTGACCTGACTGACGCTGACGTACACAACGTGCCATTGCTGGCAACCGATGCATACGGCAACTTCATCCGCGGGCCTAACGGCATGCCGCAGGTGGTGATTCGCATCAGTAATGGCGCTGATGGCGTCGCCGGGACAGCGGACGACGTCACTCAATTGGTCGAAGGCAACCGGGCCGCTCCTATCAGCCTGGCCAGTGCCGTGAGTACCGGGCATGCCTTCCTCGACGACATCGCCCACAACGCCGCGCCGGTAGTCGTCGGCGGGGTTCTGCAAGCGGATGCCGACACGACTGTCGGCAATGCGCAGCCTGTTGACGGGCTCGGCAATAACCTGACCTATGACAATGAACTGCTTGACGCCCACTACATTGCCGGCGATGGCCGGGTGAACGAAAACATTGGCCTGACCACCGTGCACCATGTGTTCCACTCCGAGCACAACCGCCTGGTCCAGCAATCGAAGGACACCATCCTTGCCTCCGGCGACCTGGTTTTCCTCAATGAGTGGCTGGCGGACGATGTGGCTGCAATACCGACTACACCTGCCGAGATTGCGGCGTTGGTATGGGACGGCGAACGCCTGTTCCAGGCCGCCAAGTTCGGTACCGAGATGCAATACCAGCACCTGGTGTTCGAGGAGTTCGCGCGGACCGTTCAGCCACAGATCGACGGATTCCTTGCGCCCAACGGTTATGACACCTCGATCAACCCGGCCATCCTCGCCGAGTTCGCCCACGTGGTATACCGCTTCGGTCACTCGATGTTGACCGAGACCGTCGATCGCTTCGATCCTGCGTTCAATCCGCTGCTCACTGACCCCACCAACCCGGACTCGCAAATGGGGCTGATCGCGGCCTTCCTAAACCCGCTGGCGTTCGCCAGCAGCGGGTTGACTGCGGATCAGGCGGCAGGGGCAATCATTCGCGGTGTGACCCGCCAGGTCGGTAACGAGATCGATGAGTTCGTCACCGAAGCGTTGCGCAACAACCTGCTCGGTCTGCCGCTCGATTTGCCGGCCCTGAACCTGGCACGTGGTCGCGACACGGGTATCCCCACCTTGAATGAGGCGCGCCGGGAGTTCTACGAATCAACCGGAGACAGCCAACTCAAGCCGTACATCAGTTGGGCTGACCTGGCAGACAGCCTCAAGCACCCCGAGTCACTGGTCAACTTCATCGCGGCCTATGGTACCCATAGCACGATCACGGCGGCGCTCACACTGGCAGACAAACGCGCTGCAGCCCTGGCGCTGGTATTGGGTGGCGTGGGTTCGCCGGCTGACCGCCTGGACTTCCTCAACAGCACCGGTGCCTACGCCAACGTAACGACGGCCGGTGCGGATGGGGTACTGGGTACTGCCGATGACGTGACAGGTGTGACGGTCACGGGCGTCGACGACATCGACTTCTGGGTCGGTGGCCTCGCCGAGCAGAAAATGCCGTTCGGCGGCATGCTCGGCTCGACCTTCAACTTCGTGTTTGAAACCCAGATGGAGGCGTTGCAGAACGGCGACCGCTTCTACTACCTGTCGCGTACCGCGGGCCTGAACTTCGGCACCGAGTTGGAAAACAACTCCTTTGCCAAGCTGATCATGCTCAACTCCGATGTCACCCACCTGTCGAACACCGTGTTCCTGACGCCGACGTTCACCCTCGAGGTGGATCAGACCACTCAGTTCACCGGCCTTGGCGCGGGCGGCCGAGACGATCCGACCGGCGGCATCATGATCAACGGCGTGGAAGTCGTGTCGCTGGTGATTCGCGACAACCCCGATACCGTGGGGCCGGACACCAATTATCTGCACTACACCGGTGAAGACCATGTCGTCCTGGGCGGCACTGCCGGCAATGACATCCTTATTTCCGGTGACGGCGATGACACCCTTTACGGTGACGCCGGCAATGACCGCCTCGAAGGCGGTGCCGGGAACGATGCGGTGCTGGGCGGCGCGGGTGATGACATCATCACCGACTCGTTCGGTGACAACCGTCTGGAAGGCAATGCCGGTAACGATGTGATCGTGGCCGGCAGCATGCTGGTTGCAGGCAACCTGATCCTGGGCGGCGATGGCCAGGACTTCATCGTCACCACGGAAGACATCACCACCACCTTCGGTGGCCAGGGTGACGACTTCATCCTCGGTGCCAAGACCAACCTGCCACCTACCGGTAACGCAGGTGACGACTGGATCGAGAAGGGCACCCAGGACGGTGCGCCAGGCGATAACTTCGCGCCACTGCTCACTGACGATGTGATCGGCAACGACATCTTCATCGGTGGTGGCGGTTTTGACGAAATGATCGGCGAGGGTGGCGACGACATCTTTGTCGGCAGCGATGCCCAGGACAAGATGGACGGCATGTCCGGTTTCGACTGGGTGACCTACAAGAATGACAGGATCGGCGTGACCGTTGACCTGAGCCTGGCCGCGCTGGCGCAGCCACACGGCAATGCACCAAACCAGAACGCCGGGGTCTTCAATCCGGTCGGTGCCTCACCTGCCTCGATTCTTGACCGTTTTGCCGAGGTCGAAGGCTTGTCCGGTTCGAGTTTCGGCGATGTGCTCAAGGGCGATGATGTCGATGCAGTCACTATCGTCAACCACGGTGGTGCCACGGGCGGTGCGCTGACCAATGTCGCGTTGATCCGCGGACTGGACCAGTTCCTGGCCGATGCCGGTTTGCCGGTCACCGGTTTTGCCACCGGCAACATCATCCTCGGCGGTGATGGCAGTGACCTGATCGAAGGTCGCGGTGGCGATGACCTGATCGATGGCGACAAATGGATCAACGTCAGGATTGCCGTTTATGACGCGGCTGACATCAACCATACCGGCCCCGAGATCGCCTCCTTCGACAGCATGGTCGATATGATCCCGCTCATGCTGGATGGCACCTTCAACCCTGGTCAGCTCAAGGCCGTGCGGGAAATCATGCCCGGCACCTCGACTGGCGGGGCGGCCTTCGATACCGCCATTTACTCCGGCCTCGAGGCCGAATATGCGGTGACTGTCGACGACCGTGGCACCGCCGATGTGACGGACGATGTCTGGACAGTGGCCGATACCGTAGCGGGTCGCGACGGCATCGACACCCTGCTGCATATCGAACGCCTGCAGTTTGCCGATAACCAGCAAGTGCTGGTGGCGGGGCTCAATGCCCAACCGGATGGCAGTCCGACTGTCGCGGATGGTAACGGCGGCGAACTCACCGTGGGCGATACGCTGACGGTCAGCGTGGCCGGGGTGACCGATGCCGACAATATCGCGGCGGGTAATCCGCAGGGGTTGATCACCAACTCCTCTGTGTCCTACATCTGGCAGTTCGAAGCCACTCCAGGCAGCGGCGTATTCGAGGACATCATCCTGTTGCCAGCTGGCGACCTGGCGTTCCAAAGCGCCGACGGTACCGCGTTCAAGGTCTCTCCTGACCTTGCCGGGTTGTCGTTGCGGGTCAAGGCGATCTATCAGGACGGTCACGGCACCACGGAGATCCTGTTCTCCACGCCGACGGCTGCCATCGCCGCCGGTGCACCGGTCACGCCAACGCCGCTGGTACCTGTAGTCGATGCCACCGCGGGTGGCGCGGGCCTGCACATGGTCCGTTCCGACCTCAACTTCATTCTTGACCAGATCAAGATTGCCGAGGCGGAAGCGGCCGGTCAGGACATCCTCTCGCTGATCCCGAATATTCGCGCGCCGCTGGGCCTGCGTGCGGTCGACGGGTCGAACAACAACCTGATGAACCTCAACGGCAACAACAACACCGAGTTTGGTGCCGCCGATAACCTCTTTCCGCGCATAAGCGATCCGGTCTTCAATCCGGCGGAAGGGGGAACATCGTATACGCAGACCAGCGGCCTTGTGATTGACTCGCAGCCGCGCACCATCAGTAACCTGATCGTCGACCAGACGTCGAACAACCCGGCGGCCTATGCCACGGCTTTCGACCCGGGCCTGGACGGTGTGCTCAACTTCGGCGCCGTGGGTAATGACGACGTGCTCAAGGATGGCGTACAGATTGTCGCCAGCCCCGGGATGGATGGTCAGTTCGGTACTGCCGACGACCATGATGTGTACCTGTTCGAAAACACTGCGGCGGATGCGGGATTGTCCGCGCCGTTCAACGCCTGGATGACCTTCTTCGGGCAGTTCTTCGATCATGGTCTGGACCTGGTCACCAAAGGTGGTTCGGGTACCGTCTTCATTCCGCTTCAGCCGGATGATCCACTCTTTGTTCCAGGTAGCCCGACGAACTTCATGGTCCTGACCCGTGCAACGAACCAGCCAGGGGCGGATGGCATTCTTGGCACGGCCGACGACATCCATGAGCACACCAACTCCACCACGCCGTTCGTGGACCAGAACCAGACCTACAGTTCGCACCCGTCGCACCAGGTGTTCCTGCGCGGTTATGAACTTACCGCCAGCGGCCCCGTAGCGACAGGCCGGTTGATTACCAACCGTGACCTGGGTGCGGATGGCACGTTTGGTACCGCGGACGACGTCGAAATCGGTGGCATGGCGACCTGGAAGGTAGTCAAGGCGCAAGCTCGCGACATTCTGGGAATCAACCTGACCGATGCCGATGTCGATAATGCCCCGCTGTTGGCGACTGACGCCTATGGCAATTTCATCAAGGGGCCGAACGGCTTCCCGATGGTGGTGATGAGTGGGGTTGACGGTCTTGGTGGCACGGCGGATGACGTCCTTGTCGAAGGCAATCCGCTTGCTCCCCTTGACCTGACCAATGCTGTGCGCACCGGTCACCAGTTCCTCGTCGATATTGCCCACAATGCAACACCGGTAATCGTCGGCGGGGTTCTGCTGGCGGATGCCGACACCGCTGTCGGTAATGCGCAACCCGTAGGCCCGGGCGGCAACAACCTGACCTATGACAATGAACTGCTCGACGCCCACTACATCGCCGGCGACGGCCGGGTCAACGAGAACATCGGCCTGACCGCGGTGCATGCGATCTTCCACTCCGAGCACAACCGCCTGGTCCAGCAGACCAAGGACACCGTGCTCGATTCGGGTGACGTGGCCTTCCTCAACGAGTGGCTGCTCAATCCGGTGGCCGCATTGCCAGCCACCCAGGCTGAGTTCGATGCGCTGCAGTGGAATGGCGAGCGCTTGTTCCAGGCGGCCAAGTTCGGCACCGAAATGCAGTATCAGCACCTGGTGTTCGAGGAGTTTGCGCGGACCATCCAGCCTAGAGTCGACCTGTTCTTCGCACCGACCCAGGTCTACGACGTCGACCTCGATGCCTCGATCGTCGCCGAGTTCGCCCATACCGTATACCGGTTTGGCCACTCGATGCTGACCGAGACCGTCGATCGCTACGACATCGACTTCAACGTGATAGGCGATCCGGCCAGCGCTAATCCCGATCAGCAAATGGGCTTGATCGCGGCGTTCCTCAACCCTCTGGCGTACGCCGCCAGCGGCGTATCACCTGAGGACGCAACCAGTGCGATCATACGTGGGGTGACTCGGCAAGCCGGTAACGAAATCGACGAGTTCGTCACCGAGGCGCTGCGCAATAACCTGCTCGGCCTGCCGCTCGACCTGCCGGCGCTCAACATCGCCCGTGGCCGCGACGTGGGGATTCCCTCACTCAATGCGATCCGCCGCGACATCTACAGCCAAACCGGTGATACCCAACTCAAGCCGTACACCAGTTGGGTCGATCTGGTGCAGTACCTCAAACATCCGGAGTCGTTGATCAACTTCATCGCGGCCTATGGCACGCATGACACGATCACGGCGGCGACCACACTGGATGGCAAGCGCGCGGCAGCCCTGGCGCTGGTCTTCGGTGGTGTGGGTGCACCGGCTGATCGCCTGGACTTCCTCAACAGCACGGGTGCCTATGCCAACGTAACGCTGGCCGGCACGGATGGCGTGGTGGGCACTGCCGACGACCTCAGGGGTGTGACGGTCACTGGCGTCGATGCCATCGACCTCTGGATCGGTGGCCTGGCCGAAGCGAAAACCCCGTTCGGCGGCATGCTCGGCTCGACCTTCAACTTTGTGTTCGAGAACCAGTTGGAAAAACTGCAGGACGGCGATCGCTTCTACTACCTGGAGCGTACCTCTGGCCTGTCGATGAATGCCGAACTTGAAAGCAACTCGTTCGCCAAGTTGATCATGGCCAACACGTCGGCCACTCACTTGCCGGGCCTGGTGTTCTCGGATCCGGGGTTCTATCTGGAAGTGGATCAGGGCAGGCAATTCAACGAAGGCCTGCTCACCGCCGACCCGCTCGGCCCGAACGGCGAGCAGGTGGTGTTCCGCGACAACCCGCTGACCGTGGGGGCGGACACCAACTACATCCGCTACAACGGTGCCGAGCACATCGTGCTGGGTGGCACGGACAACGCAGACATCCTCATCTCCAGTGAAGGCGATGACACGGTCTGGGGTGATGGTGGTAACGATCGCATCGACGGCGGTGACGGCAACGACCAGCTGCGCGGTGGTGAAGGCGACGACATCATCACCGACACCGGCGGCGACGATAACATCCAGGGCGGCGACGGCAACGACGTGCTGCACGGTGGCAACGGCGTCAACCTGATCATTGGCGGGTTCGGCAGCGACTTCATCATTACCGGTGAGGACGCCTCCGAGGCCATTGGTGGCCAGGGCAATGACTTCATCCTGGGCAGCAAAGCCAACGAACAGGACATGGGTAACGAAGGCGACGACTGGATCGAGAAGGGTACCTCGGACGGTGCGCCTGGCGACAACTTCGATCCGCTGGGCAACGACCCGGTCATTGGCCACGATGTATTCGTCGGTGGTAACGAGAACGATAAGTTCAACGGCGAAGGCGGCGACGACATCATGGTCGGCAGTCTCGGCATGGGTGACCGCTATATCGGCGGCTCGGGCTATGACTGGGCGACCTTCAAGGATCTCGCCCAAGGTGTGAGTGTCGATTACAGCGACCGCTTCTTCGATGTGCCACCGCAGCCAGGTTCGGGGGCTTCGGCGCTGGTGCGCTTCGACATCATGGAAGGTCTGTCGGGTTCGTCCCACGGTGACTTCCTGCGCGGTGATAGCGAAGATGCGACCTCGCTACCCACCGCGGGTGCAACCGGCAGTGTGCTGACCAACATCAGCCTGATCAATGGTCTGGCGGGTCTGCTGCCAGTCGGAGCGACGTTCTTCGACGGCGGTAACATCATCCTCGGTGGCAGTGGCAGCGATCTCATTGAAGGTCGCGGTGGTGACGACATCATCGACGGTGACAAGTGGCTGAACGTGCGCATCAGCGTACGGGCAAACGCTGATGGCACTGGCGCGGAAATCGCCACGTTCGACAGCATGGGGCCGATGGTCCAGGCGATGTTGAACGGTACTTACAACCCGGGCCAGCTTGTCATCGTGCGGGAGATCCTGACCGGCACTGACAACTTCGACACCGCGGTGTTCTCCGGTAATGCGTCGGAGTACAGCATCGCTGTCGAGGGCAACGCCGTCATCGTGACCGACCTGGTGGCCGGGCGTGATGGCGTCGATCGCCTGACAGGCATCGAGCGTCTGCAGTTCGCTGACCAGGCGCAGGCCTCCGGTGTTGGCACCGCCTTGAACAGTGCTCCTGTGGGGCGTCTGGCGATCCTCGATGCCACCACCGGTGCGCGCGAAGATACTCCTGTCGCCGGCCAACTGCTGCGCGTCAGCAGTCAGTCGATACGCGACGCGGACAGTGTCAGTGCGGCCAATCCTACCGGCGTGGTTACCGGTCCCGTGTCTTACTACTGGCAGGTCGAAACCATTGCCGGTTCGGGCATCTATGAAGACATCACCATTGTCGCCGCCGGCGAGGCATCGCGGGTGACGGGTACCACCTATCGGGTGGCGGATGATGTCGCCGGTCTGAACATCCGCGTTCGCGCGGTGTATCAGGATGGCAATAGTACGCTGGAGATCGTCGACTCGGCGGGTAACACCGCACCGACTGCAGGGCCGGGCATCCTCGGGCTTGCGGTGCAGAACCAGGTGTTGACCGCCGACCTGTCGACCATTGTCGACGTCGATGGCCTCAGCAATCCGCAGTTCACCTTCCAGTGGCAGGAGACCAACGGGGTTACCTTCGTCGACATCGCCGGAGCCACCGCCAGTACGTTCACACTTGGCCAGGCTCAGGTCGGCGATCAGGTGCGCGTGGTGGTCAGTTACGTGGATGACTTCGGTACCGCCGAAAGCGTTGCGTCCGACGCCACGGCACCGGTGGGCAATGTCAACGACGCACCGACAGGCGCGTTGCTGGTCAGCGATACGACACCGACTCAAGGTCAGGTGCTGACCGCGCTGACGGCAGGGATTGCCGATCCGGACGGGCTGGGCACATTCAGCTACCAATGGCAGCAAGGTACCGGGACTACCTTCACCAATATCGTCGGCGCGACCGCCGCGACGTTCACCCCTGGTGCGGCGCAAGTCAACCAGCAAATTCGGGTGATCGCGCGCTACACCGATGGCTTCGGTACGCTGGAGTCAGTGACCTCCGCAGCGACGGCACTGGTAGTACTGCTGGGTGCGGTGCAAACGGGCGACGCCTTGGCAAACATCCTCATCGGTACCGCGGGTAGCGATGTGCTGTTTGGTCTGGGCGGGAACGATACGCTCATTGGCCTGGGTGGTGTCGACCAGTTGTTTGGTGGCGTCGGCGACGACAATCTGAGTGGTGGGGACGGCAACGACTTCATCAATGGTGACGCCGGCAACGACTTCCTCAATGGCGGTGCGGGTAACGACCTGATGCTGGGCGGAACCGGCAACGATACCTACCGCGTCGATTCAGCCGGCGACCTGCTGGTCGAGTTGACGGGTGAAGGTGAGGATTCCGTACAGACCTCGCTGGCCAGTTTCACACTGGGCGCCAATGTCGAGCATCTGCTCTACCTCGGAGTCGGCAACTTTGTCGGCACCGGCAACGCGTTGAACAACGTCATCACCGGTGGGGTGGGCAATGACACCCTCAACGGCGGTGATGGCAACGACAACCTGCTGGGTGGCCTGGGCAATGACCTGCTGATTGGCGGTGCGGGTAATGACCGGATGGCCGGTGGAGCCGGCAACGACACCTACCGCGTCGATTCCGCCGGGGACCTGGTGGTCGAGACGGCGGGTGAGGGGGCCG